>ENA-OQDM01000005-OQDM01000005.1-human-gut-metagenome-genome-assembly--contig:-NODE-5-length-133566-cov-3.898493_pt1 | contig 133566 bp, 131 predicted proteins | sample MGYA00242772_ERZ504605 | MGnify/ENA primary metagenome ERZ504605 (study PRJEB26092, sample SAMD00036348) | human gut metagenome | host: Homo sapiens | study: EMG produced TPA metagenomics assembly of... | reverse complement strand
ACGGTGTCCCCGACAAAACGACAGCCCGCAGAAACGAGTTGCGCAATCACCAATCTAATTAGCAGATGGAGAAGGGAGAAATGACTGACTATGACATATCAGGAATTAGTTTCAAAATTAAAAGATACTTATCAGGAGAAAGATGCTTCCAAAATCAGTGAACATCTTGCCATCCAGTTTAACATACAGGGAGAAGCCGAAGGTGCCCTGTATCTGGAAATTGCAAACGGACAGCTTCATGTTGAACCATATGAATATTACGACCGTGACATTTTAGTCACCACTTCAGCTGCCAGTCTGCTCGCACTTGCAGAGGGCAGCCTTGACATTCTCGAAGCTTACCAGAGTGGCAAAATTTCTGCAGAAGGAAATCTTGCAAAAGCATTGCTGTTAAATGAAATTGTCACCGGTTCATCCGAAGCTCCGTCACCAACGGAATCTGCTCCTGTGGAAACTTCGGCATCAGCGGAATCTGCTACTGTGGAAGCTCCGGCACCGGAAGAATCTGCTACTGTGGAAACTCCAGCTGGCGAAAATACTCCGGCTGCAAAACCATCCGTTAAAGCACCACGCATGTCCCGGAAGAAAAACAGAAAAAGACATAAATAATCTGTAAACTTCCTTGTGTTTTTCAGACAGCATGTTATGATAATTCATAACATAAGGTTTTTGATATAGGAAAGGAGTGAAATATATGTCTTTTTTTAACAACTTAGGACAAAAGATCAGTGATGTGAGCCAGACTACCATCAAAAAAACAAAAGATCTGGCAGATACTGCAAAATTAAATTTAAATATCTCCGAGGAAGAACGCAAGATTGATACTGCATACGAACAGATTGGAAAATGGTATGTGGAAAAACATCGCGAAGATGCCGAAGAAGATGTAAAAACCTGGCTGGATGCGATTGCCGTTTCCGAAGCCAGAATTAAGGAATGCCGTGAAAGCATTCACCAGATGAAAGGTGTAGCGATCTGCCCATCCTGCGGTGCAAGCGTGGATGCCGATGCTGTATTCTGCAGTGCCTGTGGACAGAAAATGCCGGAAAAGCCAAAGCCGGAACCGGTTAAGGAAGAGGATGTCGAGGTGATTCCTCCGGAACAGCCGTCTGAGGAACCAGCTTCTGAGACCGTGTCGGAAAATGCTTCCGAAACCCCGACTAAAGCCTCTGCATCTGATGCTTCAACCGAAGCTTAAAAACAGACATGGAAAACAAAAGGAGCTGTCGTGCCGCCGATATTCGCTGGTGCGATAGCTCCTTTTCTAATTTTATTAAGACGAGTTGCGCAATCTCTACTGTTTATATAAACGGGTTATAAAACCGGCTGCCATCATGATATGTAATCACAAGTGCAGCCACGGCAAATCCAAGCACCAGTGCAATACACAGATAATCATTGCGCTGTAACTTTCTTCCCATATACCAGGTACGCTTTCTGTACTTCCCATACCCACGCAGCTCCATCGCATTACTGATTGTATCAATGCGGCCGATACTTGTAAAAATAAGTGGAAAGATGATAGATGCCGTACTCTTTATACGGCTCATCAGCTTTGCCTTCCCGGACATTTCTATTCCACGGGCCTCCTGCGCATTTTTAATTTTGTGGAAATCATCCTGCACATCCGGAATATAACGCAGTGCAATTGCCACCGCATATCCGATGTTGTAACTGATTCCAATACGATTTAACGATGCTGCAAACTCCGACGGATTGGTGGTCACGACAAAAATAAATACCGCCGGGATAATTGTAAAATATTTCAAAATAATGTTCAACTCATAAAACAACTGCTCAGCGGTAATCGGATAATGCGCCGAAAGCTGCCAGAGTACATGCTTTGTACCATAAATTTTTGTTCCCTGATCCGGTGCAAAAATAAAAATGGCAAGCACATTGATGACCAGAAAGAACATAATGAACTTAAAAATAGAACCGACCTGTTTCCACTCTGTTTTTGAAATCTTAAACAGGATCAGACTAAGAACCAGCATCACGGCGAGTACACGGGTATCATAAGTAAGCATGCTTGTGATGGACCATGCCAGAAAATAGATCAGCTTTGTGACACCACACAGCCGGTCCATCCAGGTATCTTTTTGCTCATAGGTCAATAACTTTGCCATTACCGCACCGCCCTTTCGTAATTGATAAACCGCTGCACGAACTGGGAAGGATCTTCAATTCCACATTTGACCGCCATCTCATAGAGAGATGTCTGCTTGAGATATGCCGGAGCCGTGATGGTTTCATCCGTCAGCACTTTCGCCGGCGTATCAATCGTCAGCAGCTGTCCATCCGCCACAACAATGGCGCGGTTGGTATATTCCAGCATCAGATGCATATCATGCGTAATCATGATAATGGTCGTTCCCTGTGTCTCATTGATCGTCTTTAAAAACTCCATAATTTCCGTATAATGGCGGTAATCCTGCCCCGCTGTCGGCTCATCCAGAATCAGGATCTCCGGCTTCATGACAAGAATGGATGCAATCGTCACACGCTTCTTCTGCCCGAAACTCAATGCTGAAACCGGCCAGTTCCGGAACTGATACAAACCACAGATTTTCAGTGTCTCATACACACGCTCACGAATTTCTTCTTCCGGAACCCCACGCACCGTCAGACCAAGCGCCACTTCCTCATAAATCATGGGTTTTGAAAGCATCTGATTCGGATTCTGCATGACGATTCCGATATGCTCCCCACGCTCTTTGACCGAAAGCGGTGAGATATCTTTTCCATTCAGTTCGATTTTTCCGTTGCTTGGCTCGAGGAACCCACAGATCAGATTGGAAAGGGTTGTCTTTCCGGCACCGTTTTTCCCGACAATGCTGATCATTTCCCCTTTTTTCACATCAAAGCTGATATCCGAAAGAATCGCCTTTCCCGGCTGATAAGAAAAATGCAGATGATCCACGTTGAGCACCTTTTCCTCTGCTTCCTGTTTCTGCGGAATCTTCGTTGTCTCAAACCATTCCCGGACCTGCGCTCTGTACGGCTCAAAATTCATGGTCTCCACATGCTGTGGATGATCTTCTGCCGCAATCGTACATCCGGCATGTTTCAGTGCCGTGACATAGAGCGGCTCGCGGATTCCCTGTTCCTTCAGGATATTTCCAGCCAGCAGATCATCCGGCTTCATATCCGCCACAATCGTTCCCTCGCCTACCACAACGATACGGTCCACGTCTTTATAAAGCACATCCTCAAGACGATGCTCGATGATCACGATGGTCTTCTTCTGTTCCTTCTGGATTCGGTCGATCAATGCAATGGCTTTCTTTCCGGTCGCCGGATCGAGATTGGCCAGCGGCTCGTCAAACAGCAGAATATCCACATCATCGATCATAACCCCCGCCATGGAAACTCTCTGTTTCTGTCCGCCGGACATCTCCGATGGTGCATGATGCAACAGTTCTTTTACCTCTACAGTCTCTGCCACACCGTCTACTTTGCGAAACATCTCTTCCTGTGCCATACAGTCATTTTCCAGCACGAAAGCAATATCTTCCGCAACCGTCAGACCGATAAACTGTCCGTCCGTATCCTGCAACACGGTTCCGACCATCTTGGAAAGTCCGAAAATTCCAAGTTTTTTCGGATCTTTTCCCTCGATTTTTAAAGTTCCGGTACTGTCTCCTTCATACGAAAAAGGGATCAGTCCGTTGATACAATTTGATAATGTCGACTTCCCTGATCCCGATGGTCCAATGATGAGCACCTTCTCTCCGGGATAAATTTTCAAATTGATATCCCGGAGTGTCGGCTCCATCTGTGACCGATATTTAAATGTAAAATTTTCAAATTCAATAATCGGTTCCATACGTTTTTAGTCTTCCTTTGTAAGACTTGATGATTTTGCTCCAATCTTTGTATATCCCAGTCCGAGTAATGAACCAAGTACACCCACAATGATGATATTGGCTACAAACGCAAATACGCCCTGTGAGAATACTTTCTTTGCAGGCTCTGCATAAATGAGAATATCAAGCACCGGTGCAACAACGATCCATGCAATTGCATTTGCAACCACCTGAACGACATTAAAAAGAACTACTTTCTTCTTATTAAATCCACCGGCCTTAATCTCAAAGCTCTTTGCGAATAAACCAACTAAAATTCCAAAGATCGCATCTGGGAATACCCAGCTCCACCATACACCACCGTAAAACAGTGCATCTCCGAGTGCATGTCCCAGCAGACCAATGATTCCTCCGACAACCGGTCCAAACACTGCTGCAAGAAATGCCAGTACTGCTGCACGTGGCTGCATGGATGTATTCGGGATAATTCCCAGCGGAATCTGCACTTCTGTCAAAACAATGAACAATGCGGTTCCAATACCAGTTGCTACAACTTCTTTGATTCCAAATTTTTTCATAACAAGTTCCTCCTTTGTTTTTTCAGTACCTTATTATTTATGATAAACGCACAAATGTCAAGTTTTTCGCCCTTTTTCTTTCCAGCTTCCCCTAACTTTTTGCACCTTCTCCGGCAAAGTATTCCTTCACCAGTTTAACAACGACACCGGAAAGCAAAAATACTGCGATCAGGTTCGGAATTGCCATGAGTCCGTTAAACGTTTCCGCAATACTCCACATCAGACCCAGATCCATGGTCGCACCCACAATGGCAACCAGTGCATACACCAGCATGAACGGCTTATTGACACGGGAGCCGAACAAAAACTCGATGCAGCGCGTCCCGTATAATCCCCATCCGATAATGGTGGAAAATGCAAAACAACACATCGCAACCGCAGTAAAAATAGATACCCAGTTTCCGTATGTTGCGGTAAATCCACTGATTGTAAGCTCAGCACCTGCCGCCTGACCATAACTGACCGGAACCTGGCTGCACAAAATAACCAGCGCGGTAAGCGTACAGATCACAATCGTATCTACAAACACCTCGAAAATTCCAAAAAATCCCTGCTTGACCGGTTTTCTCGTGTCTGCACAGGCATGTGCAATTGATCCCGTGCCAAGTCCTGCCTCGTTGGAAAAAATTCCACGGGATACGCCCTTTTTCATACTCATGAAAAAGCTGCCGACCGCGCCACCGGTCACTGCTGCCGGGTGAAATGCTCCCTCCACAATCGAGGCAAATACAGCAGGGACATGACCGATATTAAATAAGATCACTCCCACTGCCAGAACAATATAGATCAATGCCATAAACGGTACCAGCTTTTCTGTCACCCGTCCAATCCGCCTGATACCTCCAAGCAGAATGAGTGCGATCAGAATCGCCAGAATGATCCCAACCACAAGGTTAACGGTCGGTACCGCATCTTTTGAAATAACATGGTAATTCGTCAATGCTGCATTGATGGCTGTGGTAATCGTATTTACCTGTGTGGCATTCCCTGTTCCGAATACGGTCAGTACGCCAAACGCGGAAAAGAGATACGCCAGCCAGTGCCAGTGTTTTTTCAGTCCGTTCTTAATATAATACATCGGACCGCCGACCAGATCGCCATGCACATTCTTTTCACGGAAATGCACCGCAAGCGTCACTTCTGAAAACTTCGTACACATACCGAGAATTGCGGAAATCCACATCCAGAACACGGCTCCCGGACCACCGATGGCAATCGCTCCTGCCACCCCGGCAATATTTCCCGTGCCGACCGTTGCCGCAAGTGCCGTACACACCGCCTGAAACGGTGTCATGGCTCCATCCGATGCCTCACGCTTCTTAAACATGCGGCCGAAGGTCACTTTCATCGCGTATGGGAACTTGCGGATCTGTAAGAACCGGGTCCGGAAACTCAATACCAGACCAACACCGATGATACAGATCATTGCAGGAACACCCCAGATGAAATTGTTGACCGCATTATTGATTGCTTCAATTGTGGATAACATACTTTTCTTTTCCTTCCTACGTGAATAAGCGCGTGTTTTTTGTAAAACACGCGCTTGCATTATAGCACAATTTTTGCATTTTCTCTACAATGGAATTGTGGAAGAGGATATTTCCCATGGAAGTCCTTACGGTGGCCCTTATTCCACTGCTGGTGCAGCCGACCCCACCACTTTCTGGCCTTATCAGGTATGGTCCTATCAGGCCGATGATGCCTCCTACACCCGAATAGGTTTTGTGACCGACTGGAATAAAAAAGAATGGGCAGACAGCATTGACGGATTTTCCTCATTCCCGGATTCCGCTGATAAGGATCACGACGGTATCGTATATCTCCTGACAAATGCCAAAGGGAAAGAAACCGCCATAGATGCTGCTGACCTGAAAAAGTGGGTGGATTCCTACCGTAAAGGTGCAAAAGAAATTCCCATCACCTATCAAAGACTCAAATAATGGCAATTATGATTGTGTATCAGGATCACTGACTGCGTACCGCCCAGCGCATCTTCGTGGAGCGTGCCCGTCCGTTCTGCGCACACTCCTGCGCGGACGGACGCACCACATCCTTTGCATACTCCGAATAAATACCTGCGCGGTAGCCTTCTTTTAAAGCACGCTTTACCAGCTTGTCCTCCCCAGAATGGAATGTCAGAATCGTCACGCGGCCGCCCGGTTTTAAAGCCCCCGGCAACTTTTCCATAAATTCATAAAGCACCTCAAACTCGCGGTTGACATCAATGCGAAGTGCCTGAAACGTCCGCTGGCAGGTCTTTTTGATCGTCTCTTTTTTATCCTTTTCCGGCAGAAAATCAAGAGTGTTTTCAATAATCCTGCGCAGTTTTGTAGTTGTATCCACGCGGTGCCCTTTGCGGATCTCATCGGTGATCGCTTTTGCAAGTTCCTCACAGTACGGCTCATCCGAATTTTCATAAAGCATTCCGGCAAGCTCGTCACGGCTGATCGTATCCAGACGCTCCGCCGCACTGATTCCCGCCTCCTGATTCAGTCGCAGATCAAGCGGTCCGTCCACTTTAAAGGAAAATCCACGCTCCGGATTGTCGATCTGCATGGACGAAACGCCAAGATCTGCCAGAACAAAATCAAATCCACCCACTTCTTTTGCAATCTCATCAATCGTGCAGAAATTCTGCAGATGGATGGTCAGCATGTCCTCTCCGAATCCCTGGTCTGCCAGACGTTTTTTCGTCTTTGCCGACTCTGCCGGATCGACATCGGTCGCATGGATGTGTCCCTGTCCCTGTAATTGTTCAAGCATGGCTTTTGTGTGTCCACCGTAGCCGAGTGTTGCATCAAAACCGGTCTGTCCCGGTTTGATCTGCAGGAAATCAAGAATTTCTTTTACCATAATGGAGATATGCATGCCTGCCGGGGTGTTTCCTTTCTGGATGACATGCGCGATCGTGTCTTTGTATTTTTCCGGCTGCAGTTCTTTATATTTTTCTTCAAATTTCTTCGGGTATTTTCCTTTATAATGCACACGGCGCTTGTGCGGGGTCTGGTTTTCGTTTTCCATTTTTTATTCCTTTCCTCTCCTGTCCAGGTACAGCTCCTCTTACCATTTGCAGGGCAAAACTTTATATGAGGTTGCGAAGGTATTGTTTGCAGAGTAACCTTTGAGCACTAATGATTTCAAATTTAATCTGTTTTCTATGAATACCGGTACAATTGTTTTTCTACCAGTTTACTTCCTTCATAAACAAGCCGGAGTGTAAAAAAGCGGTGCTCGTCTTCCTCGATCAGCAGTTTTAAAAAAATGGCATCTCCTTCCCAGGTCGGAAGCGCAAGCACTTCTTTTTTGTCCATCCACTGCAGATCGCCTTCATTGCACTCGATCAGCTCCCCGGTAAAACCATCCGCAGTAAACAGGCACATTTCTTCCGGCTCCGGCGCTTCATCACTGATGAATGTGATCAGCCCGCGGAACTGGTAGGAAGTCAGTGTCAGGCCGGTTTCTTCTTTTACTTCACGTAACAGGCAGTCCTCCGGTCCTTCCGTGCCTTCTGCATGTCCGCCTACACCAATCCACTTGTCTTTGTTGATGTCGTGCCGCTTTTTGGTGCGGTGGAGCATCAGGTATTTTCCGTCTTTTTCTATGTAACACAGGGTTGTCATTTTCATGGGATTTTCCTCGTTATTTCTCATATTTGTTCCATATGCTCCATGATAACAAAATTTACCCCGTTTTTTCAATCGAACATTTCATATTTTGCCCCATTTTTGATATATTTATTTTCTTTTTTTGCCCCGTTTTTAAATTCCAGCCGAGTTATGGTGCTCATTTGAGGTATTCTCCAATCCGGTCAATATTATAAAGCGGGATGTTTGTCATCCAGTCCTGCTCACGGAAATCCGACATGGAAGTCCGCACCGCATGCTTGGGATGATACTTCTCACAAAAAGCCCGCAGACTTTTTGCCCGCAGATTTTCCTCTGCTTTCACCTCTACCGGAATGACCGATCCGGGTGCCTGCAACATAAAATCAATTTCGCCCGTAGAATTTGCGGTTGTGTAATAATATGTTCCACACCCAGTTCCGCTATCATCTGCTGCAGCACATACTGCTCCGTCAATGCCCCTTTAAACTCTGTAAAAATCCGATTTCCATCAATGATAACGCTTGCATCCAGATCTGCCATGGCAAGCAGAAGCCCGACATCAAGCATATAAATTTTGAACGCATACAGATCCATGAAATCAACTTTCCCTACCGGAAAAGAAGTTCCCTTATAAAACGTTTCATTGTGCGTCCTCCCTGTCAGTGGAATTTATATGTAGCATTCCTTATTACTTTATATCATATTTCTTTATGGCAGAGCGTCAACATTTTTAAGGACGTATTTGTGTTATGGTGCTACACTTTTCAGGACGTATTTATGTGATAGTTCTACACTTTTCAGGACGTTACTGTTTGCATAAATGTGGAAGGTTTTTGTTGCATCTCAGGCATTTAAATGCTATACTTGTCACAAAGCAAATACATATTTTTCCATAGCTTGGGCGGACAGTACCTGGCGAGCCGTCTATATCATATACTTTATTTTATCATTTCAAATTATCCCGGAAAGTCTTGCTTTTAAAATTCAACTTTATTTTAACTTAATTTTGTTATAAGCAGGATTTGTATTGATATGGGATGTGTTGTCATACAGATTCTGTGGCTTACACAAGGAGGAAACTGTATGGCAAACAAAGAATACAAAAGTGATGTGTTCAGCATGCTTCTTCAGGACAAGAAACGTGCAATGGAAATTTATAACGCGATTAATGGAACGGACTATGATGATCCAGAACTGGTTGAAATGACAACTTTGGATGACAAAAGCTTTTCGCTTACCGTACGGAATGATGCATCATTCATTCTTGATGCGAATCTGAGCCTGTATGAGCATCAGTCGACCTATTGCCCGAATATGCCACTGAGGGATCTGCTTTATTTTGCAAGCATTATACAAAAACAAATCAAAGCTCAGAAACGTGATATTTATGGTGGAAGAATCTTAAAGATTCCAGTGCCCCATTTTGTCGTGTTTTATAATGGAAAAGAAGATGCGCCGGATCAGTATGATCTCCGTCTTTCTGATGCATTTGAAAAAGAAACCAAGAATCCTGAGATAGAATTGGTCTGCCATGTTTACAATATTAACAATGGGAAAAATGTTCCATTGCTGTCAAAATGCCAGACATTGCGTGAATATATGTATTTTGTGGATATGGTGCGGAAAAATAATGAAATCAGTGGAAATCTGGAAGATGCCATTGAGAAAGCTATCAACCAGTGTATGGAAGAAAATGTGCTGAGGGATTTTCTGGCTCAACACAGGGAGGAGGTAATGCACGTGATGACATTAGACTATACATTTGAACGACGGCTGGAAATGCAGCGCGCCGAAGCAATTGAGGATGGCGAAAGGATCGGAAAAGAAATCGGGAAAGAGATCGGGAAAGAAGAAAAATTGTCAGAGCAGATTCGTAAAAAAATTCAAAAAGGCAAACCTCTGGATCAGATTGCGGACGAATTGGAGGAAGTGCCGGAAACCATTCGTCCTTTATACGAAAAAATTAAGCAGGAAATGCTGCAATAAAATAAGGCAGTTTCCGAGGAGGAAATGAGTTTTTATCGTTCGTTAGCTGAATGATATGCTTATTTACAAAATTGAATATTGCTTACCTTCAAGTTTATTGTGTCAGGCACCAATTGTCCAATTGTTCTCTATTTCTATTGATGCAGCCACTTATGCGATGGTCGGATTTGTCACAGGTATACTACTCACAAAATATCTGCTTTGGTATGACGATAGAGTTAAGTAATTCTTAATATGAGGGGCTTACCTTGCCCCTCTATCCTTATTCTGTAACTACAATCATAGTTCTATTTTTCAATCCCAAGCACGGTATTGGCCTGCTCACCCTCCATATATTCAAATGTGATGGTATCTCCTACACCATAACGCACGATATCAAGGTAATCTACTACCGATACATCGTAAATATCGGAATCATTTTCGAGCAAAATATATTGGTGCGTATTTCCTTCTACCACTGCATCGGTGATTTTTGCAATCGTACCGGTTGCTTTCTTGACACTGTCGCTCTCTTTTGTTTCCGCATTGACACCATTTTGCTTCATCAGTTCCATATAGTTCTTTTCGCATTCACTGACAGAATCACCGGTTGCTACAATCTGATATTTCTGCACATTTACCATCGCATACATTTTTACCAGACCAGAATCATCCTTTAATGCAATGAAATAGGTCGGCTCATTTGTAATGTTTAATAACAGTGGGAAGGTTGCTGTATAGCCAAGGTTTTGCACCTTACCTTCCGCAGAGGACATCGCAGAATCTTCAATTGCGCCTTCTACCTGATAATATTTTGTCTCCATCGTTCTCTCATTCATCAGGACGAATCCAACGTTGGACTGATCACTTGTGATGGAGGTTACTCCGGTATAAACCCAGACATCATCATTCATTGCAAGGTAATTATAACCGTTCGTGGTGGTCAGACAATCCTTCTGTCCTAACACACTGTTGATAAATCCATGTTTTAAAGATCCATAATAATCATAAAGCTGTACCAATAAATCGGCAGAATAAACACGGTCTACCCAGCTTGGCACATCTTTTACCGCATAATCAGTGCACTCACCTGTCACAGCATTACAAAGCACAACTCTGCCGATGGTCTTACCTCCAAACAGACCAATCTTATAATCTGCAACACTGCAAATCCAGTAAGGCGTACCCTCCTCATCAATCTCAAAACTGATATCATCGAAAATATAGGTCGGATAACGAAATCTTAAATGACGCTTTAAGTTTCTATGAAAATGGTCATATGGCGTATATTTCATGCCTTCTGACAAACGAACCAGCTCCGTATCCTGCGTTGCCATATCAATCTTAATATAGGCTGGAATTCCTTCCTTCTGGTTCGTCAGCCACTTGATGGTATCCGCATAACGGAGCGGTGTCACACGGACCGGTTCCCCTTTGTAGTTAATCTGGGAATAAAGTTCACTGACTTCAAACTGCGACGCCATATCAACAAGACTACCCATCTTACGATTTCCCAGAATGGATGCTGAGTCACGATCTAACAGTGGAATCTGGTCATAAGAAATCTGTTTGATATCCTCGGTAAATTCCCCCTCTTCCACTTTTAAAAGTTTCTGATATTTTGCTGCATTGACAATCGGTGAGGACAAAATGGAGCCTGCCACATAAACCGCCAAAAACAGTAAAAAGACAATCACTCCAATCTTTAAACCTGTATATTCCTTAATAAAGGACAGTTCAATCTTGCTTTGTCCTGCTATCTTTGCCTTTCTTACAATATAAAGCACGAAAAGCACCGCCAAAATCAGAAAAATAAATTTCCAGGTTTCTGTTGCATGAATGTTAATTGCCGGAAGTGAAACATAATAAAAAATTGCAACAGCGATTACCACCAACAAAGCAATCACCAGTTTGACTTTCATCATTCCTTTCATCACGAATTCCCCTTTCGTTCGTTTGGTCGAAGCTGATATAAAAATTCTTCAAAACATACGCCATCTTGTTCCGGTATCAACAAGTTTATTGTGTCAGGCACCAATTGTTCCAATGTAAAACGTTTCATCGTGCGTCCTCCCTGTCAGTGGAATTTATATGCAGCATTTCTTATTGCTTTATATAATATTCCTTTATGGCAGAGCCGTCAACATTTTCAAGGACGTATTTGTGTTATGATGTTACACGTTTCAGGACGTATTTGTGTTGTCATATCACACGTTTCAGGATATGATTCTATCATGAAAGTAGGAACTATAAACTTACAAAGTTTCTGCTTTTGCAAATAACCGGTATGCTCTTGCAATTTTATTTTCTATGTTCTATGATAGGCAGTTAGAAAGACAGGGTGATTCTATGCAGATCAGTATTCTTTTAATGGAACAGATTTTTGAGCTTTTTCTCATGATTCTGATGGGATTTATTATTGTAAAGGCGGGAATTGTCAAGGAAGAAGACAGTAAGGTTTTATCCAAAATCGTACTGTACCTGATCATTCCATGCGTGATTATAAACGCTTTTCAGGTGGACTATACTAAAAAAACCGTAAATGGTCTTCTGATCGCGCTTGCTGCATCCGTATTGCTTCAGGTGGTTCTCCTGCTTGTCGTTTTCGTGATGGGAAAACTGTTTTCCTTAAATGAAGTGGAAACAGCTTCTATCTATTACTCCAACTCCGGCAATCTGATTGTTCCTATCGTGACATTCGTTCTGGGACAGAAATGGATACTTTACGGATGTGTCTTCATGAGCGTGCAGCTTATTTTCCTCTGGACACACTGCAAGAAAATCATAAGCCGTGAATCTTCCTATGACTGGAAGAAAATCATCCTTAACATCAATATGATTTCCATTGCCATTGGTGCCATTTTATTTTTCACCAGAATCCGGCTGCCGGAACTCATTACAAATACCATCTCCAGTGTTGGAAATATGATCGGGCCAGCCAGCATGATTGTAACCGGAATGCTTTTTGCCGGAATGGATTTAAAAGCAATTTTTGCAAATAAACGTGTATATTTCATATCGGCTCTCAGAATGCTTGTCATTCCTTTGATTGCACTGTTTCTCATAAAAATCAGCCATCTTGCCACACTGTCTGCAGATGCTCAAAAGATCATGCTCATTGTATTTCTCGCAGTAATCACCCCATCAGCATCCACCGTTACACAGATGTGCCAGGTGTACGGAAACGATGCACACTATGCCAGCGCAATCAACGTAGTGACACGCTGTGTGCCATTGTGACCATGCCTTTTATGGTGCTGTTGTTTTCCTGTATTTAACGGTATATTTTCGTTTTTTTACAGCCAGCCCATTTTTCACACCAAATACTTCCATTCCGATCAGAACCGGTGCGCAAAGTATTGGCTGCACTTCCCACCGCCGCGTATCCAAGTGCCGCGCAGGCCATCGTTGGCAGTCCTGCCACACTTCCCACCACAAAACCAAGGGATACTCAATGGTGGAAATTGGATCTTCCTTTTCTTTGATGATTTTCCAGGTTCTTACATTCCTCTGGGACATATAGCATGGTTTCTTGATGATATGTCCCAGCCTTCTATTTGCCGGGACATATGCGAGTTTTCTTTTTTGATATGTCCCAGTTCTTCTATTTGACGGGACATATGCAAGTTTTTCTTTTGATATGTCCCAGTTCTTCTATTTGCCGGGACATATACAAAATCTCTTTCATTTTATGTCCCCTGATTCCTGTGAGACGGGATTTTTTCGAACATTTTTCTTCTATATGTCCCTTTCTCTTTGCCTTGTGGGACTTTTTCCAACTATTTTTCTCTATATGTCCCTTTCTCCCCACCTTGTGGGATTTTTCTGGCATTTTTTCCTTATATGTCCAAGTTCCTCCACCTTACAGGATTTTTCTGGCATTTTCCCCTATATGATCCATTTTCTCTCTGCAACACGTAAATTTGAAACTATCTTCCCGTTTTTCTCCAGTAATCCCCTCTCTTTTTTCTGCAATACCGGATAAAATCATACCATAAAAAGACAAGCACAGCCCCGATAACGATCGCTTTTACCACAAGCGGCATATGCCCGTCACCGAATCCAAACTCCACAATAAAAAAAACACTCAGTGCGATCCACAGTGCAAACCATACCCATCCAAACAGCTTCTGATTTTTGACCTTACAAAACAGAAACTGGAAAACCGGATCGCCACTCACTTTATAAAACTCGCTGTACTCCGAAAAATCACCGACAAGTTCCTCCAATTGCGCAAAGCTACGTCCCTTTTTCTCTTCTTCTTTTACATAGTTGAGGTAAAAATCAATATTTTCGCCATCGTAGGCATGATCTGCTGCAAGTTTCCGGCACAGGTCGATGGAACCCTGTATTTCCTGCTGCTTATTTAACAACTCCTGCAACTGCTGCCGGACCAGTTCCTCAGAAACTGCCGGATCATCCAGCATCAAGGCAATTTTTTCGATGGGCATATTCATTTTCCGATATAAAATGATCTGTTTTAACCGCCGGATATCCTGTTCACTGTAATTGCGGTATTTGCTTTGGTCATTCCGCTCCGGTTCGAGCAGCCCCTTTCTTTCATAAAAGCGGATATTGCTGATGGTTAATCCGGTCAGTTGTGCTGCCTGTCCTATTTTCATCTGTCCCGTTCCTCCTTCTATAATATTTGAAAATACAATTATCTCTTTCCCACCTCACGCCGTGCCTGGTCTGTAATTTCTTCTGGAAAATCCAGCAGTTCCATCAAATCTATGGCATTTGTTTTCCCGACGATCCCACGTCTGATTTTGTATGGAAAAACGATATCTTTTTCATGAACCTGACTGTCAAAATAATAAGTGTCGTATCGGTTTTTCAGGGCATACACCAGCTCCAGATCATGTGTGGCAATCAGGAGAAAGCCCTGTTTCTGTACCATGTAGGATAAAATGGCATTGGATGCCGCCAGACGCTCACGCGTGTTCGTCCCTTTTAAAATCTCGTCAATCACAAACAACATGGGCTCACCCGTTTCCAATTCATCGAGCATGCGCTTTAAATATTTAATTTCACGCATGTAATAACTCTCTCCCTGCAGCACATCATCCCGAAGTGCCATCGAGGTCATCACCTGTATTGCAGGCATTTTCATATTTTTTGCAACACAGGTATTGATCGTCTGTGCCAGAATCACATTGATGGCAACCGCTTTCATAAATGTCGATTTGCCAGATGCATTTGCCCCGGTCAGTACCACACCTTTTTTCAGGACAAAATCATTCGGAATTGCATCTGCCATAAGAGGATGACTGATTTCCTCCACACTGATTGCGCCATCACTCTGCAATGACGGGCAGCACCATTGCGGCAGGCTTTTCCGAAAGGATGCGATCGCAATCTCCATATCGATTTCTCCTGCAAATGTATACAGTTGCATCGTCTCTTTTTTGCACGCGCGCAAAGTTTTTTGAATACGGTAAAATGCGACAACATCATGCAGCGTAATTCCCGCAATATAATCCCAGAGGATCCCCGTCACATCCCCGGATATGCTCTGGTATTTTCTAGTCTGCCAGCGCAGCATCCGGTGGGATAATTTTTGAGTTTTCTCCAATGCATGCAAAATTTCCGGTCTGTCCGGTTCCAGTTTTTTACAATCCAGTTGCAAAAATCAAAAAGTTCTTTCAAACTGGATACCATAAACAAATTTCCCTCATATTTGCATTTTGTATGCAGATAAATAAGCAGATTGACTACCGCCACAACAAGAAAACCAGTTGCCCACAAATTACTTCGCAGCAAAATTGCCCCGATCAGGCAAAAAGCCAGCAGTCCCTGCAAAAAATACAATATTGCACCGGGAATGACCAGTGGGTTAATTTCTTCCGTCAGGAAAAACGGCAGATAACAGCTTTCTTTCTGCTTGCCGATACGCATGAGTTTTTCTTCTATCTCTGTGCGTATGGATTCCCGGCGCGAAAAAAACGAAATCCTCTTTTCCATATCCTCACAGGACTGCCGTGTCTGCATATTGTGCAGGCGATGGTACAGAATCTGCTCTCCCATATACGTCCGGGTATGATTGATCCGCGCAAATACACGATCCATCTCCAGGTCATTCCACGTAACGGTATCCACGCTTCCTGCACTTTGCCATTCTTCCTTCTTTACGTCCTGCACCACCAGCTCTTCATACATACGGATTTCGCGCATGCGCTTCTCCAGTGATTCCCACGCTTCCAGCTCCATTGGATTTTTCCCGAATTGTGCTTTTATTCTGTTTCTTCTTTTTTGCTTTTTTCCAATCACCCAGTTCATGATTTCCACCTCAATTTTTGAATTCTGGCAGAACTATAAACCATGAACCAGGGTGAGAGTCAAGGGATTTTTACCAAAAAGACCGTTTCTGTGCCGTATAAATGCAGCGGTTGCCATTGACCAGAAATGCCACCAGGCAGACCGCAAAAAATGCAAGCCCATTTTCCACACCAAATACTTCCATTCCGATCAGAACCGGAGCCAGCAAAGTATTGGTTGCACTTCCAAACACCGCCGCGTATCCAAGTGCCGCGCAGACTATCGGTGGCAATCCTGTCAGACTTCCCAGCACAAAACCAAGCGATGCACCGATGGAAAAAAGCGGTGTCACCTCTCCGCCCTGAAACCCGATCGATAAAGTCAGTACCGTAAAGAGCAGCTTCAAAATCCAGTCAAACATATACAGTTCTCCCCCGGAAAATGCCTGCGCGATCAGATTGGTTCCAAGTCCGCAGTACCGTCCGTTCCACGCCAGAAAAAGAAACACCGCCAGTGGGATCGACACAAAGCCGATTCTCTTGTATGGATTTTCCAGTACGTTTCCCATAAACTGTTTTACTTTTTGCAAAAGCACCGCAAACAGCCGTCCCGTCAGACCGAACAAGATTCCAAAAAGAATCAGATACGTCACCGTCTTTGTGTCCGTCAATGACAGGGTCTGCGAAAGAAGAACCGAAAATTTTTCCAGCCCCAGCGCATGCGAAGTTGCAGATGCCGTAAAAGACGCAATTGCCGCAGGAAGCAATGCGGAATATGCCATACTTCCACTCACCACTACTTCCATCGCAAAAAAGACTGCTGCAAACGGAGTCTGAAAGAGGCCTCCAAATCCGGCTGCCATTCCCGCAATCAATACTATCCTGCCGTTGTCCGGGAAGTGGAATCTGCGGGCAAACGCATGGGAAAGTGTGGCACCGATCTGCACGGCAACGCCCTCGCGCCCCGCACTTCCGCCAAACAGATGTGTGATCCATGTACCGGCCATGACAAGTGGGATGAGTGCCAGTGGAATCGACTCCCGCTTTCCCTGCCCGGCTTCCATGACAAGCGTCATTCCTTTTGACGCCGTCTCATTGAAATGCCGGTATAACCAGACGATCCCAAGCCCTGCCAGCGGCAGAAACGGCAGCAATACAACTACATGCGCCGAACGAAAATCTGTAATAAAAAGTAAAACACGACCAAATACCGCGTCAATGGCACCAATTGCAATGCCAAGGAGCAGCGCAGATAGCACATACAAAAATGTTTCTTTTGTTTTTTTCTTTAATCCCTGTAAATCATGTGACGGATTCATGGTTTTCCTCTTCTTTCATAATCCCTTTTTCGTCTCTTACATGCGACATATGAACAATTGATTTACTGCTACATCCATCCTTCTCCTGCACATCCTCAAAATCGTACAGCAAATAAAAAAGCCGATGGTCTCTGCGATCAAACAATCGTAGAAGTCATCAGCTTATCGTTCAGCAGTTCAGGGAAATTCCCTTGGGAGAACTTCATTCCCATTGACAGATTACTCCTTTTCCCATAAAAAATCAAGGAAAAAAATTTTGGACCACATGTTACAATCTGCTGCTTTTGTAACTTACATCCCGGATTTTTCATTGCTACAATAAGGGTATCATGAATGTATGCAAAGGAGACGATTACAACTATGGCAAACAGAATTATGTTAAATGAAACATCTTATCACGGTGCAGGTGCAATTCAGGAGATTGCAACCGAGGCAAAAGCACACGGATTCCAGAAAGCTTTTGTCTGCTCTGATCCTGACCTGATCAAGTTTGGTGTAACAAAAAAGGTAACAGATGTACTGGACAAGAATGGTCTTGTGTATGAGATTTATTCCGATATCAAACCAAATCCAACCATCCAGAATGTCCAGCACGGTGTACAGGCATTCAAGGATTCCGGTGCCGACTACCTCATTGCAATCGGCGGCGGCTCTTCCATGGATACTTCCAAAGCCATCGGTATCATCATTGCCAATCCGGAATTTGAAGATGTGCGCAGCCTTGAGGGCGTAGCTCCGACCAAAAAACCATGTGTACCGATCATCGCTGTTCCGACCACCGCTGGTACTGCGGCAGAAGTTACCATCAACTACGTCATTACCGATGTGGAAAAGAAGCGTAAATTTGTATGTGTTGACCCACACGATATGCCAATTATCGCAATCGTAGATCCTGAGATGATGTCTTCCATGCCAAAGGGACTTACTGCTTCTACCGGTATGGATGCCCTGACACACGCCATCGAAGGATACACTACAAAAGCAGCCTGGGAAATGACAGATATGTTCCACCTCAAAGCCATTGAGCTGATCTCCAAATCCCTGCGCAGTGCCGTTGCAAACGAAAAAGAGGGACGCGAAGGCATGGCACTCGGCGAGTATATCGCAGGTATGGGATTTTCCAATGTCGGACTTGGAATCGCACATTCCATGGCACACACACTCGGTGCTGTCTATGACACTCCACACGGTGTTGCCTGTGCAATGATGCTCCCAATCGTTATGGAATACAATGCCGACTGCACCGGTGAAAAATACCGTGAGATTGCACGCGCCATGGGTGTCAAAGGTGTCGATGAAATGTCTGTGGACGAATACCGCAAGGCAGCAATTGATGCCGTACAGCAGCTTTCCGTCGATGTCGAATTCCGACCAAACTGGAAGCACTGAAGGAAGAAGACTTACAGTTCCTTGCAGAATCCGCACATGCCGATGCCTGCGCACCTGGAAATCCAAAAGATGCCAGTGTGGAAGATCTGAAAGCTCTGTTCCGTAAACTGATGTAATTTCTTGCAATTCAATATAAAGTGGACTGTAAAAAAGTCACTGATGAAAGAAACGCCAGTTCCGGCAAATACCGGTTCTGGCGTTTTAAATTATAGACAAAGTGGAAGCGTTTTACAGCTTCTTTCTATATTAATCCCAGTTTTTGAAATACTTCCCTCAGCCGCACAGACATGGATTCGGTCAGCGCATGTGCCAGCTCTTCTGGCGTACATTTCCGATACCCGAGCACCCACTGCACCGTCATATAAACCGAACCAAGACAATACATTTCCAGTTCAAACTGCAATTCGGTGGAAATCTTTCTTCCTGTCCGGCTTTCGATCTGCTTTGTGTAAAACTCCTGAATCAGTTCAAAATCATGATCTCTCAGGCAATTCTGCTGATCATTTTTGAATGCCGCCCGAAAAAACAGCTGCTCCATCTGAATGTATTCAAATTTGTTGACAAGGCTCTCGTAGACGGTTCTTCCTTCTCCCATGTGCTCAAATGATTCCAGCAAAATCTTATCAAAATACCAGTTGATCAGATCATATTTATCCTGAAAATTCCGATAAAATGTCTGACGCGTCAACCCACAGGTTTCTACAATTTCTTTTACGGTTATTTTTTCTACCGGTGCAGTGCGCATACATTCTTTCATGGCATTTGCCAGTTTGTAGCGCACACCGTCATTCTGCTTTTGTGGTTCCATGTTTCCCCCAGTCTGGCAAGTTTCTCTTTTGGTTTATTATTGTCTATTATACTATATCTGCATAATTTTTTCATCTGTTCGTTTTCTTTTAAATTGCTGTTTAACTGCGTGGTCTGGGACCTTTGGGGTTTGGCAGGAGGGACGGATTTGTGGGGAAGTTGGTTTGGGTATAAGGTTTCTCGATGCGACGGAAGAAGGGGGACATTCTCTTTCTACAGAAAAATTTGCAAGTTAGCGCCGATATTGATTTCAGGTAAGTTTGACAAATATTTTACTTTTATGCCATTAGCGTTATGTGATGGAACTACGGCGCAGTTGCAAATTTGTTCTTCCGAAAGAAATGTCCCCCTTCTTCCTGTTGGCTGGAGATAATATAATTGAGAAACATATTTCCGCAAATCCTGTCTGTGGAACAAATATAAGGGCACCAGACTTGCAGTTAAAGGCGCTCCCGGAAGGAAATGCATACAATGAGTGTTTACAGTAAAGTGATAAATGTTTGGGAAGCTTGACTTGCTAATAAGTGGAAATTTCATTGCCGGTATTTTGTGAAACAATCGTTCTATTGAAGCCTTTATATGATCGGGCATTATAAACTTATAAATAAAGGATGGGTTCTATATAATTAAAATTCATAGGAAAAATGCCATCGTGGTATCTATGCCAATAACATTCACGTAAAAGATACCATTGCGGTACCTATACGCTGAAAATTTAACATTCAGATACCGGAAAGTCTCTATAGATCAAAAATTGCTTCTTTAGGTACCGCTTTTTCTAAAAAACCGGTATCTGGAGAAACAATTTTTACTATATAGGTGACATTTCCTGATTTCAAGCATTAAAATTTCGAAAAACCGTCACCTAAAACTTTAATTTTTCATCTATAGATACCCGGCCTTATCATCAAGTGATTTAACAGGGTATTTTTATGTTTATTCCAGTTCATGGGATTCGTAGCTCCTTTTGAGGCGTCCCCTTAACTGCAAGTTCTGGTGCCTTTATGTTTGTTCCACAGACAGGATTTGCGGGCATCATTCTTTTTCTTATAGTTTTCCAATCCACAGGAAGAAGGGGGACATTTCTTTCGGAAGAACAAATTTGCAACTTGCTCTGGCATTCACAACCCATAGTGAATTGCGTAAACTGAAAAACTTTACTCCACGTACCTGAAACCAACGCCAGAGCTAACTTGTAAATTTTTCTGGAGAAAGAGAATGTCCCCCTTCTTCCGTCATATCGAGAAACCTTATACCCAAACCAACTCCCCCACAAATCCGTCCCTCTGAAAAACAAAAGGCCCCAGACCCCGCTGTTAAACAGCAATTTAAATGATCAACGCAAAATATCCCCAGTCCCAGATCAGCTCTGCAAAACTATTCTCCAGATACTCGCGGATATCGTCATCCTCATACCCCGTCATACGTGAAATCACGACCATGTAATCCCGCACCGTCTCATAGCCGAGTGCCCCATCTGCCGGTATCCCATCTGCATCTGCACCCAGACTCCACTTTCAAAAACAGACTCTGCCGGATTGCCGTATACGTAATCGCAATCCACTGCATCTGCAGCACCATGTGCTCCAGATTATCTGCCTCTTCCGGTTCCGTCTCAAAATTCTCTGGCAAAATCAGATCCGAAAACACTTCGTTTCTAAGAAAATTACGAAGCAACAGTTCATACGATGCAAATGCATTCTGGAACTGTCTCCACCGATCCCAAAGCTGTCCTGCCTCATTTTCCCCCTTAGTGGCATCCATATCTTCTCCCACATGGATTCCCTGCCTTCCGAAAATTTTGGAATAATATTCTGCCTGTGTAATCACAGGTGTCAAAAACTTCTCATACAGTCCCTCTTTCCGGTAATTGACCGCCAGATCCTGCAGAAGTTCATTGCATTCTTCCCAGGTTTCCAGCGAAGAGATTGTGCTCTTTGTCTGTGTGATTGCGGTGCGCAGTTGCAGCAGTGTTTCCGGAGAAAAATATTCTTCCACCAGTTCCGGTGTGATGGGCTGATTTTTATACAACTCCAGCAGAATATAAAAACTTTCCAGCAGAGCCTCCTCGATAGAAACCGTATGATCCCCCAGTAACGCCAGAATATGTTCCCGGATCAGAAACGCCATTTTATTTTCGTCTTTTTCCACGCACATGGTATGTTCCGACACATTTGTCCACGTGTTTTCACTTGAAATGTCTGCATTGCTGTGCACGACCGATGGAAACGTAATCTCTTTATGCCGCCACAGATCAATCACCGCCGGACACCCCGGCATCAATGTATCTTCTTCATGATCTGCAAACCGGTGCACTTCCCGTGGAAATGTCGTGCAGGTTTCCGAGAGAATCGAATCCCCATACGCCAAAACCAGACGGCACAGTTTGTCTTTGGCAAGAAATGGGCATCGATGCTCCTCGTCCAGCCGGATAACCCGGATTCCATCTTTCATACAAGTATAAGTGCTGAGATTTTTCCCACAATTTTTTGAATCTCCAGATACCTGATCCAACGACTGGCTTTTAGCGCATCCCGGCATCGTATCCGGCGGAAGGACTTTCTTCCATCTGCGGTTCGTATCCGCATCCACCGCAATCTTCCACTCCTGACAGCAGGTAATCGGACACTGGCCGGCAATGCAGCTGAATTCATCATAATAATCCGGACGGATTTTCTTTCGTTCTGTTTTCATATATCCTCATTTCTACATATGCTTGTTCAGTACTCTCCATGCAATTGCATAGACAATAAGAAACAGACAGATCATACACGACATCAGCTTACTGATCATCGGATCATACAGTCCTCCAAAAAGAAAGGCAAAATACATTACAATCAGAAGCACAAACGCTGCCATCCTTAACGCACGCGACCCAATCTCAATATTTCTCTCGTCCGTTACCTGCAGTCTTGCTTCCTTTAATTTCTCTTCGTCTTTCATCAGACGCTTATTGCGGATCAAAAAAACAATTCCAGAACATATAAGCCCCACACCGATCCCACAATATACACCCAGCATATAATCGTCTACTTTCATCTTTCCTGAAAATTCCATATAATAAGCGGCTGCCGCACTGATTATGCCAAGCAGAATCAATCCCAGCAGGCATTTATTTTTCGCCTGCAGCTGCTTGCGGAATTCCTCATTGTTTGTCACTTTACTTCCTGAAAATAAACAAAATCCCTTCATATGTTTTCATCCTCCTGATCAAATATAAATAATTCTTCAATGGTTACGTGAAAAAACTGTGCAAGTTTATGTGCCAGCACTAAAGAAGCTTTGTATCTGCCTCCCTCCAGGGATATGATCGTCTGTCTGGTCACATCCACAGCATCTGCAAGCTCGCTCTGGGTCACTCCCAGCTCCTTGCGCAGATCCTGAATTCTTGTTTTCATGCTTCCCCTCCTCACGGAAATTTTTGTCAAGTTTGCTTTACACCACAAAGTATAGTGCACTTTACATTGTATGTCAAGTGTATTTTACATTTTCATTTCAGAACGAAGCAAAACTTTGAAAGTTTTTATTGAACAGTAACAGGCAATTGGTATAAACTGTGTATATATCGAAAATAAAGGAGAACCTATGAAATTAGAAAATTACGAAGTGCATCTGCCAAGCTATTCCATCGGCGATCGCATCTACGATAAAATCGGATCGGTCTGTGAATCCTACGGAAAAACCGTGCTTCTGATCGGTGGCAGACGCGCACTTAAAGCAGCGGAAGGAAAGATCCGCACTTATGTAGCAAAAACAAACTTAGAAATCATCGGTGTCGAACTGTACGGCAGTGACTGTACCTACGAAACCGTGGAAAAACTGCGACAGCTTCCCGTCTATCACAAAGCCGATATGGTCTTTGGTGTGGGCGGTGGAAAAGCACTAGACACCGCAAAATGTCTGTGTATCACTGACGATAAGCCGGTCTTTACGTTCCCGACCATCGCCTCCAACTGTGCAGCATGTACTTCGGTATCCATCATGTACAACGAGGACGGCACATTCTTAAAACCAAACTTTTTTGTACGGCCTGCCATGCACGCATTTATCGACACGGAAATCATTGCCAAAGCTCCTGCACAGTATATGTGGGCGGGCATTGGCGATACCTATGCCAAATACTATGAGGCAACCATCTCTTCCCGTGGGGAACAGCTGGAACATTTCACCTCCCTTGGTGTAGCATTAAGTGTCATGTGCCGCAATCCGCTTCTGGAATACGGTGCCAAAGCACTCGAGGATCATAAAAAAGGATTATGTACCTACGATGTGGAGCAGGTTGTCCTTGCCATCGTCGTGACAACCGGAATTGCCTCCATTTTCCTGACGAAAGATTTCACCCCGGATTATAACAGCGGACTGGCACATGCCATTTTTTATGCGCTGACCAGTTATCCGGTCATTGAAGAAAAGCATCTGCACGGAGAAGTCGTGGGATTCGGCGTTCTGTTAGCACTGCTTGTCGACCAGCAGTACGAAGAATTTGAAAAAATTTATACCTTAAACCAACAGCTGCAGCTTCCGACCTCCCTGGAACAGATTGAGATTACGGAAGAACAGTGGGAGGAAAGTATGGACCACATCCCGGAAATGTCCGATATCAGACATTACCCATATAAAGTAACAAAAGAAATGCTGGTCCTTGCAATGAATCAGCTGAAAGAACGGGAGGGAGGCAGACTGATAAATGAATAAAAAATCTTCTGCCGGCACCGGCACCTATTCCGTCATTTTTGGTGTTGCCTTTGTCTGGTTCACCACGCATTTCGGCGGCGGATTTGCTTCCGGCGCCCAGATTTACAGTTACTATGTACGATTCGGCATCTGGTGTCTGATCATGCCTGCACTTGCCATGCTCTATAACGGTATCTTTTTTGCCTACGGCATGCGCTTTGCCAGGAAACACGAAGTGTACGATTACCGCTCGTACAACAATGCATTTTACGGAAAATTCGCCCCTGTTTTTTCCAACCTGTTTGAAGTGCTCTATATCTGCGTCATGTGTGTCGCTCCCGCTGTTGCCTTTGCAACCGGCGGTGCAACATTAAGCACACTGACAGGACTTCCGTATCTGCTGTGTACACTGATCATCGGCATTTTTATCTTTATCGTTGCCATTTTCGGCACCGATCTGGTGCGCCGGGTTGCCTCCGTGCTTTCTATCTGCATCATTGCCGGGCTTCTGATTGTATACATTCCGAATATCATCCACGGCTGGTCTGCCATCCGTGCAACCGCACAGCAGATGACAACATCCACACAACCATTCGGAAAGGCACTTTACTCCGCATTCCTTTACGGAACGTTCCAGTTGGCAAACATTGCGGTATTTGTCCAGCACGCCAAAGTATTCAAAAAACCGGGCGATGCAGTCAAAAGCATGGGGCTCGGCTTTCTCATCAACGCGCTGATGATGACGATGGTCTGTCTTGGAATTATGACCGTTTCCACAAGCCCGGATATGGCAGGCACCAGCGTGCCGACACTGCTTATGGTACAAAAAGGCATCGGCAAAGGATTTATGACACCGCTCATTTCCATTCTGATTATCCTCGGTGCCATATCCACAGCGGTAAATATGGTTGCCGCCATGGTGAAACGTGTATCCGACGGACTTAAAAAACGGACCCTGTCCGGCAAAAATGATGTATCCGATGGAACACCAAAAGCAGAAACTCCGGACATAAACACCAGAAAACGCATCTCCTCCCGTGAGATTATCATCGCACTGATCTGCTGTCTGATTGATTTTGGCATCGCACAGTTCGGCTTACTGACACTGATCCAGAAAGCTTACAGTTTTCTGGCTTACCTTGCCATCCCGGTGATCCTTGTTCCATATATCATTCACATGATTGTGACACGAATGGATTCCAAATAAAGCAAATGTAGGAAAAAGGTCTTATTGACGAAAACCATCCTTAGATGATACGATACCTCCATATCAATAAAAAATATGGAGGTTTTATTTTATGAAAAAGTTAAAGAAACAGTTTCTGGCAGCTGTGCTTACCGCAGTTATGGCAGTATGCGCTTTTGCCGGCACTACTCCTGTAGCGGCAGCAACCCTTTCTGCCAAGCAGTACATCAACAAAATGGCGAAAGCCACAGAAAAATTGAAATCCTATGAGATGAAAATGAACATGGATATGGACATGTCGGTTCAGGGAAAAACCACATCCACCAAAACCACGTCAACAACGATTGCTTTTGCCAGTCCGCTGAAAACCAAAACCGTTATGACGATGACAATCCCTTCCAACGGTAAGGACACAAAAATAAAAGTAATCTCCTACACAAAACAAAAAGGCAACAAACTGTTGCAGTACACCTCTACGGATAACAAAACCTATGAAAAATCAACACTGGATTTGTCTGACTACTCCGATATGCTCAGTTCTGTACAGAACACAGATATGTATTCGGATTTAAAAATTGTCAAAAACAGCGTAACCGTCAACGGAAAATCAACCGTACAGATTCAGGCACGGCTGAAGGGCGAAGATATTGCCGGTCTTCTTACACAACTTGGACTTAACGGAGATAACACACAGGGAACATCTTCTGATTACAGTTCTCTTTCTCCGATTACCATCTCTCTCTGGATTGATAAGAAGACCTATTATCCGGTAAAACAGACGATCGACATGAAAGACTTCATGAACGAGTATCTTAGTTCTCTTGTAGCGGATTCCGATATGTCCTACTCCAAGATTAAGACATCTGTTACATACAAAAACTTCAACAAGGCAACTAAATTTTCACTTCCGAAAGCCTGCAAATAAATGAAAGAAATGAAAAAGCTGGAATAACGACCGATTCGTTATTCCAACTTTTTTATTTTCCCTGTGTACAATTCGCTGCATCAATGGCAATGACAAGCATCAATGCCGGAATCTCATCTTCGGAATTTAAAATATTAATCGTATAGGTATCTCCCCAGTGGAACAGTTCCTTTGAAATATGCACGACTGAACTGCAGCCCGCATACACATCATAGTCCCAGGCGAGGAAATCTCCCTCACAACGCCATCCGTTATAATCAATTTCATAACGCGGTTTGAAAAACGTAAATTCCTTTTGAATATTTCCAAATTCACGTCCACCGATCACAATATCAAACGAAGGAAGAAGCGTAAAAAGACGCTGCTTGATCATACCGATTTCATTTCCGGAAACATCAAATACATGGATCTGGTGCCCCAGCCGAAACAATTCTGCTTTTACAAAATACTTTTTATTTCCCGCCTCATCATAGACATCATAGGTATCCGTCCATGAAAAAACACGCTGTTTCATCAGTAATTTCATATTCTTTTTCCCTCTTTCTTCTTTTTCCCGATCTGTGGCAACGTAATATTTACTCCAAGTACCAGTTTCACAAGCCAGACAAAAAACAACAGAACAAGAATCGGTATTACACAGGAAGTCACCAGCATTACCGCAATCGCTTCTATAAACCGGTTCAGCGTATTTTCCAGATTTACTTTTGCTCCGGTCACGGTATTCTCAACTTTGTCCACTAGTCCCGACCAGAAACTACTTTTCCCACCGTCATCGGAACTGCTGCTCTCCTGACTCTGTGTATCCGCCTCGCCTTTGATCTCATCCGTTGCCTGTTTTGCTGATGCAATGGTATTTTCCATGGAAGCTCCATATGTCGCATCAATCAGATCCGCAACCCTGACACTTGCCGGAACTACCAGATAAATAGCCAGCCCAAACAAAACCAGCTTACAGGCAATGGTCCTGCCCAGATCTTTTTTGAATCCAAAACAAAGCGACAACAAAATACATCCAATCGGAATCAACAGTTTAAATGCTGCCAGCCCCGTAATGGTAACCAGATATTTTTCAAGATAGATTGCACAGACAACAATCAGAAAATACGAACTCAGATCGGCCAGTTTATCCGCAATCGGAGTACCGGCATCTCCCGGAATAAGCGTAATTGCGGCAGAAGCAGCTGTTGCCGCTGCCGTCAGTTCCAATGCAGTTGTCTTTTTGTCATCCAGTGACTGAATCGCGTGTGCATTTATCTTCATAGTTGGAGATGAGGTGTATTTTGCAATCACACAAAATGACAGAAGTGCACACAAAAGGGGAATCAAAATCGATACGATCCACCGGATTCTCTCCCTCTGTTCTGCCTGTTTGTGGTTTCCTGACTCGTCCATTATTCTTCCTCTCTTTCTGGTCTACGATCCCGAAGGAAGCCGCACGATGCGGGTCTTTCCTTCCTTCTTTGCGCGCATCAGTACCGGCATGTGTTTTTTGCGGAGTGCATGCACCACCGGATAAGCTGCAAACAGATCTGCCGTAACATAAACCGCTTCCGGTTTACATTCGAGTATTTGTTTTACAAACTCTTTAATATACTTTTTCCAGTCTTCTTTTTCCATCGCAACTTCCGCATACATGCCCTGTTCTTCCAGATCCGGAAGATGCGGAAGTGTCATGTGACAGATCTGTGCATCGGTCATATCCGGAATCTTCCTGAGCATATGCTCTGTTTCTTCTCTCTCACAATTTTTTGTCTCCTGTGCCTCTCCGGCATCCCACAGACACACGATCACCGGCTTTTGCTCATATTCTTCCAGACTGATCTCGCATGCCCTGATGGCATCCGCCTCGTCTCCAACCGTCATAAGAAATCCGCCCCTGTGGCAGAACCCTGCGCTGGCAAGCCCTGTAGCCTTTTGCAGTTCTTCATTTTCAAGCCCCAGCCAGTGCTTTGGGAAACTGCATTTGTAATTCATGGAATCCGGTTTCTTCTGTGGCTGGATACAATATCCGCCACGATTTGACGGGAAAATAACAAACGCTGTATCCGTCTCCTTCAGCCGTTTCTGACACGGAACAAATTCCGGCAGCACCAGAATACGCGCATCACCACCCTGTGTCTCCTGCATGGCAAGCACCTGATTGATTTTCTCATCCGCGCGCGCATCTGCGCGATAGCGTGCAAACTTGTTTTCGAGGACCATCCCTGCCACCTGCACGGCCCTCAAAAATCCGACGGACAAACCGCGATCTCTTTTTTCCTCTGTCACTCCATCGGCCGCTTCCGTTTCATCCCACACCGGATTAAAATTGCCAATCAGTGATGCAAGCTCATTCTTTTCCCCGGTATTATCATTTTTATCCAGTGGCTGCACAAATTCTTCATCAAACCGCTGCGCTAACGTTTCCCCTAAGATTCCGCTTCCGAGTTCTTCCCAGAGCAGACCAAAGGCGGCATACGGTACGCCATTTTCACGCACACGACTGTCTCTCTGGTGATGGTCATACCGCCCTCTGCCAATATCAAATACAATCCCGTCATAATCTTCCGGCACACGGTTTCCTCTTGTGATTGTAATCTGCGGATTCAGATACAACAATAATGCGGATGAAAATACATCATCCGCATGAAATTTTCCGCTATGTGTAAATGCTTTTGCATTCGGTTTTTTGATCTGTTCTAATAATCCCATCTTGTCTTTCTACTCTTTTTATTTTTTGTAATTCCCCACTCTTTTTCCATATAATCTCTGCCCATGCCTCCACCGACATCCCCGCTCACATTGCGGAGTGCAGCCATACATACGCCTCCAAGCGCACCAACTACAAGAATCCCCAGTAACATCCACATAAAAATTCCCCCTCTCCGAAAATGATATGTTTTCTTCAATATATTACACCTGTGTGATGAAGTCAACTCATTTCGCAAAAAGGGGGAAATTGTGTACCTGAACAGCATGGTGTTCAGGTGCTGAGTGAACAGTAACAAATTATGAATCGATTCACACTTTTCCTTGCAGAGATTCAAAAGATATGTTATTCTATGTATAGAAAAAGGGAAAGCTAGAGAAGCGGCTTACCCCAATAATTAAAAATCTGTTTTAACAACAGCCGTCATTATTGCGAGTAATGGCGGCTATTTTCGTTTTCCCTTGAAAATCGTGTAACACAATCCAACAAGGGCGCAAATGAATATCCCTATCTGAATCAAATCAGAATATGTAACATACATTGGCAACGCCCTCCTTTCTTTCGTCTGGAGGGTTAGCCCCTCCGAAAAAGAGGGTAAGCCGCCCGGCTCTCTAGTTTCCCATGTATCTATACTATCATTTTAGAAAAAGTCTTTCAATCAAATTCTAACCTGATTGTCTTTTTATTCGTTATTGTTACTCTCTGATTACATAGAAATCCGCTGGAAAGGAGGGCTAAGCCATGAGCATTGTCGACTTTATAGCAGTGGTAAGTTTCGGCCTAACCTGCTTTGGTCGTGGATATACCTTTGGCAAAGATAACAATAAGCCACAAAAATAGCCGCCAAATTACAACTCTATTTCCTCCACCTGAATCTTCTGGTTTACCATCCCCTGGCGGCTGACCAGCAGATACACCTTTAAATCCAGCTGATCTTTTGCAATTGTAAATGGCTCCTGCCGCACAATTTCTACATATGCGCCCGTCTTTTCCAGTTCTTCCTTCCGTGCGTTTGCTTTTTTCAGGCACAGTGCCAGCCGTTCCTCTCCGCTTTTTCCGAACAGGCGTCGCGGATAGATGGCCGTCTCCTTTTTGATCGTTTCCGTAAGTGTTTTCACAAAGCCAAAATGAATGCTATGGTGCAGGACGTGTGCCACCCACCTGGTTACAATTGTTGACGGATGTCTGCGATAAAAGCGAATCCAGCCAACCAGCAGCCAGTCTTTCGCCTGCTTTGCCAGCTGCTCCATCACATCCAGTCCCTGCAGGAAAGACTCTTTCGGCATCTCATGTGGCACCATATACGGTTCCGGTGCAGCACAGTAAGAACAGAAATTAAGTGCCGGGACATCCGCCAGATGAACCAGGCGCTTTTCCCCCTCACTGCAGTAATTTTCCCCCAAATAGGTATACTTGTCCCACAGCACTGCAATCCGAAATTCCAGCTGACGCAGATTTTCATACCGCGGAACCCAGAAATGTGCAATCTCTCCGTAGTTATATAGATTTACTTCCAGCTCCAGCTTCTGATAAAACAGGGTAATAACACTGTCTCCCTGCCGCACCCCAAGCACATACCGGTCCTGATCCCGGTCATAAGAGGCATCCAGTTTCCCTTCATAATCCTTTTGTATGTGCCTGTGAAGATTGCTTCCCGAAAAACAAGAAAACTCTCCACGGTATCATTCATTTGATAAACCAACCGGATATCCTGCTCTGTTGTATTCGCTGTATGATCCTCCGGCAATAAAAGTTCAAATTCATTTTGCGCAAGCAGTTCCTGCAGCATTTCAAATGTTGTCACGTTTTTCTACTCCCTGATCCATTGCTAAACCTATGATACTCTAATGGCTTCTTTCCTGTCAATCATCCCATATTTTTTCAACAAAAAAACATCTGCTTTCTATTTTTTTAAAGAAAACAGATGTCTTTTCATCCTTATCTCCTATCGATCGCCCGCACGGAATTTCCGTCATTTAGCTTCACCGGAAAACGATACGAATAATTTCTTTCCTGCCAGTTCTCATCCTCCATCATCCGCAAAAGATTTTTTGCGGTAATCCGTCCCAGCTGATACTTCGGATGCACTGCTGACAATAATTTCACTTTCTGTTCCTGCTGCAGCTCCGCATCATCAAAAGATACCACCGAGACATCTTCCGGAACGGAAAGCCCGCGATCTGCCAGAAATTCCATATAATATCCGGCGACTTCATCGTTGTACACAATCATTGCGGTACAATCCTTTGTCCTGCGATACATCCGGAGCATTCCCTTCTTGCTGAGCTTTTCATCCATATCTTTCGTGGAATACCACCGCACACAATCATCATCGAATTTCATGCCATAATCGGAAAGACACTGGATAAATCCTTTATAGCGCTCAATTCCCTGCATATCATCATATTTAAAAATTCCACCAATCCGGCGATGTCCGTGTTCGATCAGTATCTTTGTCAACTCGTATGCCGCTCTGGCGTCTTCCATCTCTACGCTGTCAAACAGCTGATTTTCATAATGATTATGGATAAAAAGCGTCGGTATGTTGCGCTTTCGAATTTCTCTGAACAGGCGGATATTTGGATTGGGAAACGCGGACCGCGAACCTTCGATAATCAATCCGGAAACATTGCTTTTTATCAGCCCTTCCAGATAAAGTGCCTCATCATTCAGACGGTTTTTGGTTACCGCAACCTCAATCCCATATCCCTTTTCTGTCAACGCAGATTCAATTCCATCATACACCTGCGGAAATAAATAATCGGAATAATAACTAAGGAGCAGACCAACCCGTTGACGCGATTCGTTCTCGGTACTGCCTTCATAAGACACGTACGTTCCGCTTCCGCGTACCCGGGTGATCAGCCCCTCATCCTCTAACTGTTGGAGAGCTGTGCGCACCGTCTGCCTGGAATAACCGATTTCTTCTGCAGAATGGTCTCAGACGGAAACTTATCCATATTTTTAATTACGCCACTGGTGATTAACGTATGTGCCCAATGATATAATTTCTGATATTTCAAATTATCCTGTTCTGTATTACGCATAGCCTCTCCATTTGCCTTTTTATGTTTTTACTTGATAACCTGAATAGACTCACGATCTGCAAATACTGCAACGAAGATCAGGAATACAATACCCTGAATGAGCTGCATCATCTGTGTAGAGAATCCCATCATAGTTAATCCACTGTTTAATACGATGTAAAGTAATGATCCGACAATAATATTCTCGAAACGAACCTTTGCACCACCGGAAATTGGCATTCCACCAAGTACCAGTGCGATCAGGATCTGTGTCTCTAACTGGTTTCCACCGGAAGATGTTACCGATCCGACTTTGATAACATTGATAAATGCTGCAAATCCTGTAATGGCACCTGCGAGTACATAAATCAGGAATTTCATCCGGTCTGTACGGATACCGGAAAACATAGCTGCTTTCTCACCGGCACCGATGGCCTTTAAATAAGTTCCGAACTTTGTAAAGCGGAATGCCACAAATCCAATGGCAAGTATCACAACCGTGCAGGCAACTTTCAGTGCCGTGCTGTCATAATTGATCAGCTTTGCAGATCCGGCTACCGGAGCGTTGGTTGTCAGGTACTTGATAAAACCACGGAATAAGAACATGGTACAAATTGTTACAATAAAGGATTTGATCTTACGGTTTACATAGAAATAACCGTTAATCGCACCGATTGCTGCTCCGGCTGCAATACCACCGATAATCGCCAGTGGAATGCTGTATTTTGAGAGCATACATACTACAATGGAGGAAATACCAAGAATAGATCCCTGGGAGAAATCCAGACCACCCATTGTCATAATGAAAAATACGCCCATCGCAGAAATCATCGTCACATATACCTGTGAGAGTACCAGTGACATATTACCCATCATTCGAAAATCTGTCAGGAAATTGAATAACAGGAAAATAACCACCAGTCCTACAATCGGAAGAAGTGAACGGATCAGCGACATTTTTGATGCTTTTTTGAGCTGCTGCTCTTTATCGTTTGTATTTACACTTGCTTGACTTCCCATAGCTGCCTCCTTATACCATCATCGTAATCAGACCATTTTCATCAAGGTTCTGGTCACGCTCAAGTTCTCCGCTGATCTTGCCGTCTTTCATGATCATGATGCGGTCACACATACCGATCAGCTCCATCAATTCCTCGGAGATCATGATAATGGATTTTCCATTTTTTCTCATCTGATTCATCAACTGGTAAATATCCTGCTTTACCTTGATATCAATGCCTCGTGTCGGGCTGTCGAGTACGACGATATCGGAATCTTTTCCGATCCATCTTGCCAGAACGACTTTCTGCTTATTTCCACCGGACAGGTTGGAAACGAACTGGTTGACATCGACCATCTTAACGGACATCTGCTTTGCAAATTTGTTTGCAAAATCTTTTTTCTTCTTATCGCTGATCAGATGTGCCGGTCCGGACAGTTCATCCAGTGACGGGAGACAAATGTTATCTCCAATGCTCTGATTTAACACAACCGACTCGTTATCACGATCCTTCGATGTATATGCAATGCTGTGTTTGATTGCGGTCGGAATATCGTTGATCTGGGTTCCATCTGCCAGCTCTACGGTTCCTTCCCTGTCATAGGATGCACCAAAGATTGCTTTACCGATCTCATGCATACCAGACTCGGAAAGTCCACCAAATCCAAGGATCTCACCTTTGTGCAGATCAAAACTTACATTCTCGATCAATCCCGGAACGGTTACATCCTTTACCGAAAGTACGACTTCATCGGAAACTTTCTCCCCGTAATCGCTGCGGTAGTAATCGCCCGTTACTTCACGTCCAACCATGAGTTTCTTTAAATCATTTTCGTTGACATCTTTACTCTTTACGGTATCAATGTATACACCATCACGGAGAATGGTGATTGTATCGGATTTCTCAATGATCTCCGGGAGATCGTGGGAAATAAAGATGACGGTGTTGCCGCTCTTTCGGATACGCTCCATATGTTTGTACAGTTCTTCACGCCCCTCCTGGGAAAGCGCTGTCGTTGTCTCATCAATAACAACGATCTTTGGATTAAAGTAGGTTGCCTTTACGATCTCTACGAGCTTACGATCCTCGAAGTTGTAAGAGTCGATCATATCAGCAGCCTTGATTCTTTCAAATCCATACTGCTTTAACAGCTCTGTTGCCTTTTTGTTCATGGCATTTGTATTTTTGATGCCACAGTGTACAAACTGATCCTCATGACCGAGGAAAATATTCTCTGCAACAGTCAGTCCGGACAATGTACCAAGCTCCTGTACAATGATGGAGATTCCTTCATTGTTTGCTTCTACCTGATTCTTTGGATGAACTTCCTTGCCATCCAGAATAAATGTACCGCTGCCAATGCTGTAAATACCGGTAAGCATGTTGGTCAGGGTGGATTTTCCGGAGCCGTTTTCTCCGATCAGTGCATGAACTTCTCCCTTGTTAACGTTAAAGGAAACGTTCTGTACGGCTTTTGTAATACCGAAGTTCTTGCAGAGATTTTTTACTTGTAATCTTACTTCACTCATTGCTGTCTTCCCCCTTTCATTACTTGACGATCTCGCCCTTTGTAGCCTTTGTTGTCAGAGTAATGATAATAAGCAGTGCAAGTCCTGTGATCACATCCTGGATAGCGGTTGGTGCTCCAAGAGCAATGAAACCGAAGAAGATGATGTTGATGACAAACTCACCGATGATAATTGCCGGAAGTGGCATTCCGTATTTCTTAAATGCCAGACCAAAGAAACATCCCATGGTCGGTACGAAGTTTCGGCTCATAGATGCCATTCCGGTAACGGCTACCATGGAAGATCCGTAACTGATGGTCAGGATCGCCATAACACCGAGGAATGCACCACTTAAAATAAATGCAAGAACTTTATACTTATTTACGTTAATACCCATGTTCTTGGCAACAAACTCATCACTGCCGATAGCATAGGTGTATGTTCCAATTTTTGTGTAATTTAAGAATATGTAAGCAACGACACATGCCACAAGTGCAAGGATGATATCCCAAGGCATCTGGCCAAATGCACGTAAATTGGATGGAAGTGTCTGCTCTACGCCGCCTGCAATGTAGTTTGCCAGAGACTCATAGATCAGTGCAAGTCCTGTTGTTACAATCATGGACGGGATACGGAGTTTTACATAAAACATGCCGTTTAATGCACCGACAATTGTTCCTGTTAAGATACATCCGACGATCAATCCGAAATATCCGAGATTAAAACGGGTGGCGAATACACACCCAACGATTGCGGAAAGCATGATATTTGCGCCAATGGAAAAGTCGAACATTCCCATTACCATTACAAAGTAGAATCCTACGGCACCAACAGTTGCAATCAGGCTGGCCTGAAAATAGTTAAGCATATTGCCGAAAGATCCAAAGTTATGCGGCGAAAGTATTTTAAAGATGGCCCAGGAAAGCACAACCAGACCGAGCAGGATCAGATACCCCATTGCTTTTCCCGAAAATTTTTTCGTAGTACTCATATTATCTACCTCTTTTTGTCAATTCTGATAAACGTCACATTGATGGAAAAAGGTGGCGCCGCAAGCAGCGCCACCCCTTGTGGTTATTGTTTTATTTACCCGCACGTGCTGCTGCATCTTCAATAGATACGCTCTGTGCAGTAATTCTTAAGTCTTCCAGACTCAGCTTAGACATATCAACCAGTTCCTGATCAGTATATGGAAGCTGATCTACGAAATACTTCTCATAATTCTTGTAATCATCTGCAGATGATACATACAGATATGGGAATGGAACATCTTCGAACTTACCACCAAAGTCTTTGTAGTTACCCTTTACTGCATTGTATACCATCATGAATGCGATCAATGGATCACAGAAATGTCCTCCGGACTCACCAGCCATGGAACCATTCTCAAGTCTGTCTCCAAGGTCTGGAAGGAAGTCTGTAGAAACGATGTCGATATCTGCGGTCTTTCCGGCACGCTCAACTGCTGCGATTGCACCCTGGAGAGGATCTCCACCACCACCTGCTGGAATAAGTGCATCCAGGTTTGGATCTGCTGCCATCAGAGCTTCTGCTGCCTTAGAACCACCTTCGGAAGTTGTTCCTGCGTACTGTGGCTCAGAAAGCTTTGCCTGATCATCTGGATGTTCTTCGTTCCACTTATCTACGCCAGCTTTATAGCCTTCCCATCTGCCGAGCCATGTAGCATCTCCCTGCTCCCAGCCGATCAGACCAATGTTTCTGTCACCTTTGTTTAAAAGAATGTTTACAAGTTCTTCACCGTTTGCCGGCTCATCCTCGTGAACAGCTCCGATATAATAATCAGAATCTTTTGCTGCCTGATAAATATCTGCACTGTTTTCCTGACTGATAACACGGAAGAACTGTGCCAGATATACTTTATTGTCATTACAGGTCTTAATTGCGGAAGTCATCTCTGTATCAGATGAGTTACAGATGATAATTCCCTGACATCCTGCTGCTGCCAACTGCTCAACAGAAGCGGTAACTTTCTCAGATACATGTCCCTGATCCACATACTGTACATCGACATCCAATGCCTTTGCTGCCTCATCCAGAATCTTCTTACACTGAGAACCAAGTACATCGGTGGATGACCAGATGGAAACACCAATCTTAATCTTTCCGGATTTGTTTGATGATGTACCTCCCTGTGTGGAAGATCCTCCCCCGCCGGTTCCACAGGCTGTCATACCAATTACCATTGATGCTGCCAGGATCGTTGCAGCTACCTTCTTTAAAATTTTCTTCATACGTTGTCCTCCCTCTACTTTGATACGTATTTGCTTTTTGTAATCTGTTTTTCAATAAAATACAACAATATTTTTTCGTAAAGTTGTATTGTTGTATTGCAATTTAACTGTTAAATTTTCTATTTTTCATACGATTATGTGCATTTTGACTGGTTTTCATTTTATTTTTCCTTTGTTTTACTGTCGTTTTGTGCGTTTTGTGTATTTTATTCTTGATTTCTTTCGCTATTGCAATACAACTTGCTTCATGTACACACTTGTACGTTTTCATCTCATGAACACCTGCCATTAAATACAACTGTCTATGTGCAAAGAGAGGCACGACATTGCACTTTCCCGGCACAAATGCTATGATTGAATCACCAAACAGAACAATATTGTATAAAGGAAAGGGAGATGCATTATGAAGGTAATGAACATTGAAAACCCACAGGAGTTTTTGAAAGTAATTGACAGTTGTTCCGGACAGGTTGAGCTTGTCACTGCTGACGGTGACCGCCTGAATCTGAAATCAAAATTATGCCAGCTGGTATCCTTATCTACCATTTTTGAATCTGCTTCCACCATCCCGGAGATGGAAATCATCGCACATGAAGCAGAGGATTCCAGAAAGATTATGGATTACCTGATGCGCGGATAAAACGTTAGAACAATACCAATAAAAAGGAGTATGAAAAACACCGTTGTTTTCATACTCCTTTTTCTTATTATATATGTCTTATATCTCTGACCTGCTTCAGTCAAAAATCCGATTAGATATTTAACAGATCACTGAATACTTTCAGTGCTCCGTCTGTCTCATGTGCAAGTACGCGCTTTGCAAGAACTTTACCAAGCTGAACACCTTCCTGATCGAAGCTGTTGACATTCCATAAGAATCCCTGGAACATGATCTTGTTCTCAAAGTGTGCAAGCAATGCACCGAGTGTCTTCGGATTAACCTGCTCTCCGATAATAATAGAAGATGGGCGTCCACCCTCGAAATTCTTGTTGCGGTTTTCATCTTCCTTGCCGCATGCAAAAGCAACGATCTGTGCTGCTACGTTTGCGCAAAGCTTCTGCTGGCTTGTGCTGTCCTGAATGACAACATCTGTGTCAAGCTGGTTATTCTTAAATCCAACAAACTGCAGTGGTACAATATCGGTTCCCTGATGCAGTAACTGATAGAAGGAATGCTGTCCGTTTGTTCCAGGCTCACCGAAAATGACAGGACCTGTCGGGTAATTTACAGGCTCTCCAAAACGGTTTACGGATTTACCATTGGACTCCATATCTACCTGCTGTAAATGTGCCGGGAAACGATTGAGTGCCTGTGAATATGGAAGCACAGCAGTGCTCGGATATCCCAGTACGTTACGCTCATACACACCGATCAGTGCATCCAGCATCTCAGGGTTCTTCAATACGTCTTTTTCTGCGGAGAGTTTATCCTCTGCTGCGGCGCCATCCAGGAACTGTGCAAATACATCCGGTCCGAATGCCAGGGATAATACAGCTCCACCAACGGCTGATGTAGAAGAATAACGTCCTCCGATGTAATCATCCATGAAGAATGCTGCCAGATAATCATCACTCTTTGCCAGCGGAGAAGTCTCACTGGTAACTGCGATCATATGCTTAGAAGCATCCAGGCCTGCTTTCTTTAACGCGTCCTTAACGAAAGACTCATTGGTCAGTGTCTCAAGTGTAGTACCTGATTTGGAAACAAGTACGAAAATAGAATGGGCAACATCTACAGAATTCAATACAGCGGCTGCATCATCCGGATCTACATTACTGATGAATTTTGCTTCCATCTTGAATGTGTTGTTTTTCTTTGCCCAATTCTCAAGTGCTAAATACATAGCGCGGGGACCCAGGTCACTTCCACCGATACCGATCTGGACAACTGTTGTGAATTTTTCACCAGCAGCGTTTGTAATCTCACCAGCGTGTACCTTATTGGCAAAATCAGCAATTCTCTGCTGCTGCTCCACATAGAATTTACGCTTATCCACACCATCTGCTACAACGGCTTTTCCAAGCTGTCCACGGGTCAGCTGATGAAGAACCAGACGGTTCTCTCCGGTGTTAATCACTGCACCGTTGTAAAGCTCCTCAAATTTTTCGGAAAGCTGTGCTTCTTCTGCAAGCTTAACCAAAGCTTCCAGTACATCATCATCCACCTGCTTTGCAGCATAGTTGTACACCAATCCCTCTGCCATTGGAATACTGTAATTTTTCACACGCTCTGCCCCGTTCTCGCCAGACATTACTTTTTTCAGATCTATGCGACCTGTTTTTGAAAGGTTCTGAAAAGAAGCAAGGGTATCCAAGTTGTCCCAAGTAACCATAATAGATTCCTCCTATATGTTCTTTGTTATTTTATTCCTCAACCTTACTGATTATACAATGTAATTTCCATGAATTCAAGTATGGATAGTATGTGAAAAATGCGCTTTTCTTTTTCTTATACTGTGATATAATTCTTATAGATGTTTTGGAACGGCATATGTTTATTGGGGGATTACATATGATTCATAAAAAATAGGGGCGTTTATATTTCAGGATGTACAAAATCCAAATGAGACAAAAACCACTGCTGTGACCCTGCGTCTGTATGCACTGATTCTCAGCGTTTATTTTCTTGTCCTTTTTTGTGTCTGCTGCTTTCTTCGGGATGTTCCTTCATCCCTGCTGACACTCATCTGTGGCATTTTATATGTATTTGCTTTCCGGATTACCTATCTGAACCATACACATTCTGCTTCCATTTTTTCACAATTACTGACGTTATTGTGGATTACTGTATTTATACAGAGATTCGGGTGGGACTGCGGTGTACAGCACTTCCTGTTTGTACTTCTCGTATTAAATTTTGCAGTCAGTTTCCACCGCATACGCACTAAAATCCTTGTTGGAATCTGCACATGTGCTTACCGCCTGCTTTTGTATTCCTATACACGGTATCATCTGCCGGTCATCCAGCTTTCCACAGATGCCAGTATCTGCATACAGACCATAGACACTTTGTTTATTTTTGCAGAACTGATCACCGTTATGATTATTTTCACCCAGAATTCCCAGCAGATGGAACACAAGCTTATACGTTACAATCTGGAACTGGAACACATCGCATCCACAGATCCCCTGACCGGGCTTTTCAACCGTTGGCAGATGTATAAGCGTCTGGAAACATGTATTTCCAGATACACGCAGCATAAATTACAGACCCTGACTGTTGCCATGGGGGATATCGACTTTTTCAAACATGTAAATGATACTTACGGGCATGATGCCGGGGATGAAGTTCTCCGCACACTTTCCAGGTTGTTTTGCACGGTAATAGGCGAAAAAGGAGAAGTCTGCCGCTGGGGCGGAGAAGAATTCCTGTTTGTATTTCCCGGCATGGATATGGAGGAGGTTCAGCTTTTGATGTCTGACCTTCTGGATGATATCCGGCACACTCCTGTATTATACGAACGGGAACTGATTCATGTAACCATGACATTCGGAGTCGAAGAATTTGGCAGAAATCATACCATGGAATCTGTCATTCAGGAAGCCGACCGCAAGCTTTATCTCGGCAAAGAGAGTGGGCGGAACCGGGTGATCTACTGATTTTATGCCATCTCACCCACCCGGTGGATTTCCGTTCTTTTTCTGAGGAAATCCAAAAATCTGTCACATACGACGGTATATACAGATCCCATCACATTGAATATAATTCGCAGCGTCACTGCCGTACCTGCACCGAATAACCCCGATGCAATCGACAGTGCGCCAAACGTATTAAATACGGTCTGCCATGCATATCCTGCAGAATAACCCACACCAATTCCACCGATCATCCCGATATACGGATACATGGATTCCGGTAACACATGATACAAAATAAGGAAGATCATGCACCCCACAATATTAAACGGTCCCCTGCGTTTTGCACGCTCCACACTGTCCTCATGAAATGGAAGACATACAGACATGCAGGCGATTCCCGCCCACATGGCACGCGGCCATCCGAGCAGTGACACGATCAGCAGTGCCGAAGAAACAATCAGTGTCAGCTTAATATACCACCAGTTCCGCGCGAACGTACATCAAATTCCCGGAACAGATCCAGGAAGGTCCGGCGATACGGACGATTTTTCTGGTTTTTATAAAATACAGCCATACAGATCCCCATTCCGATCAGCAGACTGATGACACGCAGTACATAAGCATGACCGCTCACATCATATCCCTGCAAAAGCAGATATCCAAGAACAAACGTGGACTGATTGGACATAATGACATTGTGGCATCCAAAAATCATAAGAATCAGAATACATGCCACATTCACAAAAAATGCCGGAACCGGATGCATCATATTGGTAATTCTCGGTCCTGCGATTAAAATCCCAAAAATTCCCGCAATACAGAGCAGCCCATGACTGGTACGCACCCCGAAATCTGCCTGCCGGAGCACAAGTACTGCCAGCAGCACAACCACTCCCGGTACGCTGTTATCTGCACCGAATATTTTACTGAACAATGTAACCACAGCGACGCAGAATGCCATAACAAGATAGACTTTAAAATTATAGATCAGGATATGTCTGCGTTTTTCTTTTTTGTCTGTTGTGTTTTTGATCAGCTGTTTTGAGCCAACTGAACTCAGTTGTAGTTCCTGGTAAAAAGTCATCGTCTGATTCCCCCTCGTTTTTTTAATAAAAAAGTACGCTGGCTTTGTGGTGCAACGATATCACAAAGCGTAGCGTACTATACCTCGATTTTTAAAAAACGTCAAGGATACGTCCTGTTTTTTTTAGATTTTGTTTAGAATTATTTTAGATTTTTCCCATCTGAAAAAGCATTTCCCACTTTTTCGCCCAGCACATAATACTCATTGTTGAACGGATCAAATGTGATCGGCTGTACTTTTGCCACATCTACTTTTCCGTCGGTCATTGCAGCTTCATCCACACTGACATTGACAATCTCCGCTACCAGTCTGCAGCTTTCCGGATCATAACTTTTTACTTTGCACTCTGCACAGACTGCCAGTTCATTGATGATCGGAGCGTCTACATTTGCACTCTTTGTCACGGTAAAACCTGCTTTGTCCAGTTTTCCTGCCACATTGTTTGCAGATTCGATTCCCACATAATCACAGGCTGCCACATGCTTTGCATCTGCCATGCTTACGGTAAATGCCCCGGTTCTCTGGAAATTCTTTGTTGTCTTATGTCCGGCACTGATGCAGAAAGAAATCTCGTTTCCTTCACTGATTCCGCCCCATGCTGCGTTCATTGCATTCGCCGTGCCGTCCTCATTGTATGTTGCGAGAATAAATACCGGCTGTGGATAGGTGTATGGTTTTGCTCCAAAATCTTTTCTTGCCATATTAATTCACTCCTTTTCGTGCTCTGTTTTGAATTATTTGGAAGGATGAACTCCTTCCTCTGTTTTATACCTCACATTTTTGCAGGAATCAAGAGGGGGCAGGACATATACAGGTTTTTTGTGGGATTATGTCCCACGGCTTTTGCTTCTTGGGACATATGTAGATTTTGTGAGCAATTATGTCCCATAACTTCTGGTGTCTGGGATATATAGAAGATTTTTCCGGAGCTATGTCCCTCTTTCTTGGACACACGGGACTTTTTCTCCTGCTTTTTCGCTATATGTCCCTCTTCTTTAGACTTACGGGACTTTTTCCTCTGCTTTTTCTTTATATGTCCCTCTTCCTTGGACTCGCGGGACTTTTTCCTCTGCTTTTTTCTATATGTCCCTCTTCTTTAGATTCGCGGGACTTTCTCCCCTGCTTTTTTACACATGTCCCATCTAGGTTCTGCAATAGCATGAAATGAAGGTGATATACTTTTATATGCCCCAAAATTATATAGCTAAATACAGTTCGCACTCCAAGATTTCACACAGGCAAAAATGGCATTTTATATAATTATATCTCTGCACATACTTTGCCAAGTTTTTTTGCATATTCATAAAGCTGCCTATTTTTTTCATTATAAGGACCAAATTCTGTCAATGCGCAAATGCAGGCATCACAGTCATCGAGCATCTGTTTTGCCCGCAAAAAGGTTTCTTCCGAAACCGGAAAGAATGCTTTTTCCGAAAAAACACAAGCGGCAAGCGCAGATGCCGCTGCGTACTCCACATCATTTTCCTGCAGAATGCCTGCTGCAAACGGAATATTCTGCCGCTGCAGGCGGTTGTAAACCGCAAGCCCTGTTCCACCACCGCCAATCACAAATACCTCCGGAATTCCTTCCGGTCTTTCCATAAAAACCTGTCCGGTCTGCGGTTCAAACTGCTGTGGCTTTACACCATACAACTGCTGCACGTAGTTCCCGGAAAAGATTTCCTCCGGTGTCCCGACCCGGTCAATACGGTCCCCTTTCACACACGCAATGATGTCTGAAATTTTCTGTGCCAGATCCAGTTCATGCAATGACATGATAACTGCCAGGTTTTTCTTCCGTGCCAGCATGCGGATGGTTGTAAGAATGTCCAGTTTAAATCCCATATCCAAATAGGAAGTCGGTTCATCAAGAATCAGAACCTGTGTGTCCTGGCAGATCGCCCGCGCCAGCATAAGTCTCTGCCTCTGCCCATCACTGATTCTCCGGAAATCCTGCTGCTGCACTTCCCCGGCATGCACCAGGGCAATCGCCTCGTCCACCTTTTTCCAGTCCTGTTGTGAGAGGATACCAAGCCTCCCCGTGTACGGGTAGCGCCCGGTTGCCACCACATCCCTGCCGCTTAACAGTTCCGTGTGGATGCGTTCCGTCATGACCATCGAAAGGCGTCTGGAAATTTCACTGTCCGTCAGTTCCCTCATGGATTCTTTTCCCAGAAAAACACTGCCGCCAATGGTTTTAAGCTGTTTGGTGATGGTCTTTAAAATTGTCGATTTTCCGGAGCCGTTTGGTCCGATCAATGTGAGGATTTCCCCTGGCCGGACACCCAGATTGATATTTTTAATCAGGGGAATCCGGTCGTATCCTACGGTCAGATCACGCATCGTAAGCTGCTCGTCATCGTTTGGTATATCTTGCGCAGGAAACTGCCCTGACTCTTTTAGCATATTCTGCCCGTTATGTTGTTTTCCGTTTTCTTCTTTCATCACTTTCCAATTATTTTCCATCTGCATTTTTGTGTCTGCTCATAGTAACTTTCTTCCTACCTTTGCGTCCTTATCCGTTTTGGCTTTCTGTCTGCACGTTATTTGTCTTCCACGATTCATCACATCCGCTGCTTTCGCAACATTGCCGCAATTACCACCGGCACTAAAAATACCGCCGTCACCGAACTGATACTGATCTCCGTTGGTGCAAACACGGTTCGCGCAATCCCGTCACAGAACAGCGTAATCACTGCGCCGCCGAGAAAACATCCCGGAATTAGAATAATCGGTTTTGCCGTGTGGGTTGCCAGTTTAATCAGATGTGGCACCGCAATCCCGACAAACGAAATCGGTCCGGCAAACGCGGTCACACATGCCGACAGCAGACTTGACAGTAAAATCAGTGCAATGCGCAGCACTTTTACATTTACACCCATATTTCTGGCATAAGATTCTCCCATCTGATAAGCACTGATTGGTTTTGCAAGCCCGAAGGTAATCACAACCGTGATTCCAACAATTATGACCATGATGCGGATGTGCTCCCAGCTCATACCGGAAAAACTTCCCATCGACCAGTTGTGAAGATTGACAATATTGGAATCGTCCGCAAACGTCACACAAAAATCCGTAATCGCCGAACAGATATAACCAATCAGGATACCGCACACTACAAGCAGCGACATATTCGATACCCGAAACGAAATCAGAAGGACAAATCCCATGGCAAGCAGTGAACCGGCAAATGCAGCTACCACCATTCCAAGGGAACTGACCATAATCCCTTTTTCCAGAAGAAAGATCATGGTCAGTGCCACGACAAGTTTGGCTCCGGAGGAAATCCCAAGCACATACGGTCCTGCAATCGGATTCTGGAAAAAACTCTGCAGCAGGAAACCGGATACGGAAAGTGCCCCTCCGAGCAGAACTGCAGCAATGATACGGGGCAGACGGATTTTCCAGACAATCTGATACAGTGTGGAATCCGGCTGATGTTTTGTCAGCACGCCCAGGAAATCGAAAAAAGACATTTCCACACTTCCGACACCGATATTCCAGAAAAACAGAATTGCCAGCAATAGAATAATCACCACAAAAGAAACCAGATAGCGGAGCGTTCTGTTTGTTTCTGTCCCGGAATTATTCTTTTTTTCTTTTATTTGTGATCTCATGTTCTGCTCCTCATGCATTATGACAATTGTTATTATTTGTACATCCGTACGCTCCGGCTCACTGCAATTGCTTCAGAAACCGGTATGTTCCATCCCCTTCTCCTGTCAGAATCTGATTCAGATCCTCGATAAAATCACAGGTTCCGGTAGACTGCTGGTAAAAATTGCTTCCCGTTGTATATACCTGTCCGCTTTTTACAGCCTGAAAATCCGCAAACAGGCTGTTTTTCTTTACCAGCTCATCGATGGACGTCAATTCCCCCTCAATGGTTCCGTTGTAGATCAGCACATCCGCATCAATCTCCGCAGAATAAAAATCTTCCATCTGCATTTTCATCGTGGAAAGTGCATTTTTTTCTTCATCGGTATAATTTCCGAGTGAATAGGTCCCGCCTGCAAGTCCGATCATCGCAGAGACATAGTCGTTTGGCTTGCGCACAGTGATCGTCCCGTCCGAGGAAACTGCAAAAAATGCCACCTTTTTCCCGGTACTCTTTTTTTCCATAATCGGTTTCACACGTTTTACCTGTTTATTAAAATAGTCATCTGCCTGCTGTTGTTTTCCAAACAGAATACCGAACAATTTGATCCATTCCAGCCGTCCCAGCGGATGCCTTTCATAACTGGAACGCTCGACCATCACCCGGATGCCAAGTTCTTCGAGTTTTTCCTTTACTTCCGGATTGTGCGTGACCATCGTATTTTCAATGGCAAATGTGCAGCCACCCTGCAACAGCTGTTCGTAATCCGGCGCACTGTATTTTCCGGCATAAACCAAAGAACCGTCTGCCATGGCATCCTTCGCCTGCTGCACATACCAGTCGTCTTCCTTCAATGCAGTGTATGCAATATGTGACAGCCCCCCAGTCTGGCAGATCAGATCCATCACCGCAGACGATACAAGGTATACATGGTTTAACGGCTGCTGTAAAACGGTTACATCCTCCGATACATCCGCTGGCACCGGAACCCCTTTCGGAATAAGCAAAAAACGACCGTTGTCCACGATCGTAATCAGCTTATAATTTCCATATTCATCGATCTGAAACTGATCGGCATAGGACAATTTTACCTGCCCGGTCTGTTTCAGATCTTTAAAACTTACATCTTTGCAAAAGAAAATGTCAGGGTGTAATCAATCTCATGCGGCTGGCTCATGGCTGTAGTGTCTCCTACTACATCCATCGTACACGGAACTCCGGCAATTGGAAATGTAAACGTTGAATTCCCGCCCTCGTTCTCATTTGTATATTTTTTCCATCGACCAGCATGTAATCGTAATAGGTACTGCTCCAGACTATGGTTGCATATGCCTGTCCGTCCGTCACTTTTACTTTTGCTTCAGAATCTACGGAAGCTCTGCCGCTTCCGCCTTCCAGTTCTACATTTACGGTGTATTCTCCGTCTTCCAGCGATGTGTCCGGTTCCGCTTCGGCAGTCTGCGTTTCCGCGACATGCTGCACCTGTTCTTTTTCTGCCGTAGAACCACAGCCGGACAAAACCGACACACACATACAAAGGGACACGATAATTACCGTTAATTTCCTGCTTTTCATACTTTTTCTCTTTGACCGGATGATTTCTCCGATCCATCCTATCTGTTTTCCTGTAACTTCTGACACATGTACATCATTTTCAAATACGATGTACCGGAATTGCCGCCATCTGGCAGACAACTCACATTTTATTTTTTCTGTGCATCTGATACACTGACTTTATGATCATACCAGGTTCCCTTGGTTCCAAGAATTGCAAGGTCAAACTCTTTTCCAAGTTCTTCTACCGGCACGTCAAATCCGTAACTTCCTCTGTCGTTCCATCGCTGTATTTTACTTTATCTGTCGTTGGCTGTAACAATTCTGCACCGTCTTTTTCTGCATCTTTTGCGCTTCCCAGAAACAGATTTACGATTTTCTTGGATACCAGACGAATATGAATGGTCATCTTTTTGTCTTTTACGGTAAGGGTTCCACATCCATTGTCTGCTTCATTGACATGAAACATCCCACTGTCGGTATTAAACTTTGCGGTATAAGTGCCGTCCTCCAGCGCGGATACCGCGCTGGAAGAAGCAGACTTGGAAACTTTTCCAAGTGACTCAATTGCTTTTTTTGTATGCTCTACATAAAGTTTCTGGACAGCTTCAATCTCACCAAGTCCGGCAATCTGTGTGTCAACACTGTCGAAATTGCCGCTTGCAGTGAACTGGCTCTTCCAGGAATCGTCATCGTCTCCTGCCATGTCATTGTTTGCATGATCTCCGGCAACAACCATGAGTGGACGAAGAATAACTTTCTTGTAACCTGCGTCCTTAACTGCCTTGATTACATTTTCACAGGAAGTCTCTTCCGGCTCCCCCTCTACGGTTCCGATAAAGACATTGTCATAACCAAGCTTATCCATCTGTGTAGACATCTGGCTGTAACTTATCTTTGCAGAATGGGAAGTACCGTGTCCCATGAATACAAATGCAGTACCGTCCTTCTTGGCAGCATCCAGTGAATCGTATCCTGCGGTTTTTACGGCTTCTGCTGTAATATCTTCTGCAACTGCCTTCTTGTCATCGTTGATCACTGTTGCATCATCACCAACTTCGCCAAGCAGCGGTTCCGCAACGACAACTTTTTCAAACTTATCCTTATATGCATCCAGCTCTCCGACAAGTTCATCATACTCTGCCCCATGCATCAGGTGTGTCGGCTGGATCACCAGATTCTTTACCCCGTTATCGACCGCTCTCTGTAATGCCTGGTCTACGTTGTCGATCTTCTCGCCATCTCTTGCCTGTACGTGATTGATAATGATCTGTGCGGTAAATGCCCTGCGGACTGCCCAGTCCGGATTTGCTGCCTGAATGGCTTTTTCCACACCACTGATATCTGCGACACGGCTGTCATTAAAAGATGTACCAAAGCTTACGACAAGGATTTCATTATCTCCGATATTATCCTGATTTAACGGATCATCCTTGGAAGCATCACCGGTATCTCTGCCGAAATAATCCGGATCTGCATTTTCACCGGAAACAAGTGCTTTCTGTGCATCTGTCAGCTTGTCCCATGCTTCTTTTGCAGCAGCACACTGCTCGTCTGTATTGTCGTTTCTCTCCTGCACATAGATTGCATCGATCAGTTTTGCAACTTCATCTGCAGCTGCCTGATCGTCCTTTGCAGACTCTGTGCCCTGCGAATTTTCTACCTGATTGTTGTCTTTGCTGTCTTTGTTTCCACATCCGGCAAGCATGCCTGCAGCCAGTACACATGTCAGAAACAATGCAAGTGTTTTCTTTCTCATAATTCTCTCCTTTGCTTGGGTTAGCGGGTTCCTTCATCTCATAAGACCACACGCCACCCAAAGTACCAAAAGAAAAGCCCCGCCCGGAACATTCCGAAAGGAGCAATCAACCCATGCAAAAAGGAACTGTCTGCGGACGGCTGTCCCACACAGTTTTCTGTAACATGCAGTACGATCAATGACTCGTGATCTGAAAGTAAAAACTTTCTGTACCAGATCATTGGCAGGTTTCCTGGCTCATAGATCATCATAACATGCTTCACCTTCCCAATGCAGTTGCATCAGTGGCACCTGAAATGCAGCCTAAGCTGCATTTCCTACGTACACCGCATCCGCGCCAGCGGATTTCTCATGCGGTGTGCTCCTTCTTGAAATGCAGCCTAAGCTGCATTTCCTACGTACATCGCATCCGCGTCAGCAGATTTCTCATGCGATGTGCTTCTTGCAGTTACTCCCTAATCACAGTGACGAGTTCGTACAGGATTTGCACCTGTTTCCCTTTTACCCTGCGCATACAAGCCCGTGCAAAGCGGCTTTATATGGCAGGCACCAAAGATCTTTTTATGAAACTTTCTACATATTAGCATATTGCGCGTTTATTTACAATGCGAAAATTGCATCAGATTTCCGTCGTTTACAGTAATTTTTATTGACAGTTCATATACCCCTGCTTTTGACACATCAAAAAACTCTGCATAAACTGTATAAACACAGTAATGCAGAGATTAAAAATATGTGTGCTATTTACTTTTAACAATTTTTTCGACTTCATCCGGATTCGGCATAGAACGAATCGCACCCTTTTTTGTTGTGACAAGATATGCAGCAGCATTTGAGATTCTGAGCATTTCAATCAATTGTTCTTCTGTCAGATGATCGACATCATGCTCCAAAAGATAATTTAATACACTGCCACAAAAAGTATCTCCTGCCCCTGTTGTATCTACTGTCCCTCCCAGCAGATACGATGGTACAAATACCTTTTTCCCCTGATAATAGGAATAACTTCCATCTGCACCTGCAGTCAGATTCAACAATCGAATATTCGGATATTGATCCATCAAAATCTGTACACCTTCATCAAAATCTGACGTATCTGTCATAAATTCAATTTCATTATCCGAAATTTTCAAAACATCACATTGACCTAACCCATATGCAATCTGAACTTTTGCCTCATCCATACTTTTCCAGAGCGGCGGACGAAGATTCGGATCAAAAGAAATTAATAATCCCTGTTCCTTAGCCAATGCGATTGCCTGAATCGTTGCTTCTCTAACCGTTTCATCCGTCATGGATAATGTACCAAAATGAAAAATTTCAGCCTGCCGAATCAGATCATAAGCAACTTCGGATGCTTTCAGCATCATATCAGCTCCCGGATGACGGTAAAAGGAAAATTCACGGTCTCCGTTTTCAAAGTTTTTCACAAACGCTAATGTTGTATTATAATACGGATCAACAATCAGTCCCTTGTGATCAATTCCGATTTCATCCAGAATATCTGTCAGCATTTTTCCGAACAGGTCCTCTCCGATTTTGCCGATGAAAGCACACGATCTGTCATACTTTTTCAACAAGGCAAGCACATTGCATGGAGCACCTCCGGGATTTGCTTCAAAGACAGGATTTGTCTGCTCACTTATGCCATAATCCGTAAAATCAATCAATAGTTCTCCAAGAGCGATCACATCATACTTCTTCATGCCGCTTCCTCCTGCTTAACCAAGCATATAACGTCAAATTCCAATGCTGCCTTAGCATCCCGATCCAACGCTTCCTCACTGGTATCCGGGACAATATCACGCCATATTTTAATATTCTGTCCTACCGTTCCTCCCGGCATGACAAAAGGTTCCATAACTACGGTCTTATCATATTGGATATCGCGAAGTGCTTCCCCAATTTCCCGCCAAGGTGTTCTTCCTTTGCCCGGAACCATACGGTTGCACTCACCGGTATGAAAATGTCCAAGCAAACTGCCCGCTGTACGGATTGCGGCGCCGATGCTCTCTTCTTCAATATTCATATGAAAGGTATCCAGCATAACGCTTACATTGGAAGCCTTTGGCTCTAATTCTCTGACACTTTTAACAAAGGAAACCCCTTCCGCTGCTGTATTCAGCACGTGGTTTTCAAAACGGTTCAGACACTCAAGTCCAAGCACTTCAATACCACATTCCGAAGCAATTTTGCCAAGTTTTGCCATGCCTTCAATTCCGCGCTCCCAATCCCCCTTCTTGTCAACCGGTTTCGAATAATCAATCGGCCAGCAGGAATAGAGCGCCCCACCAATGAGAGTTGCCCCGATTTTTTCCATTCTCTGGAACAAATCCGTATAGAACGCCAAAGCGTGCTTACGCACCTGCGGATCACTGCTTGCGATGTTATTTTCCGGTGCCGGACCATATCCCACCGTAAGGCGAATATTCTGCTCCTTTGCATGCTCCTTTAGTGCCTTTAGATCCCCATCACTATATTCCGGAAGCGGACCTGCGGCAATTTCTAAAATGTCATATCCAAGCTTTGCCACCTTATCAATATAATAGTGGTAATCGCCATCCCATTCATGTTCCCAATATGCATAATAAATTCCGTGTTGCATCACGTACCCTCCTTTGCTATTTTGACGCTGCCTTTTTTGCACGTTTCTTTGAAATCGTAATATTAAATACCAGAACCGCAAGTAATGCTACTCCCCAGATCATGTCCCGGTAGTAATTGCTGATTGCCGGGAACTGGTTCAAATAAGAGGACAATGTCTGCAGAATAATGACAGCAAAAGCGATACCAGGGATGTTACCAAATCCTCCATCAGGATTGATTCCACCTAAGACAGCAACCAGAATCGTCTGCATGGTATAACTTGTTCCGAAATCAGCCTTTGCGGAATTTAATCTGGACAAACTTACAAGTCCTGCAATCGCAGACAGGATTCCGGAAATCATATAGCAGCATAATGTTGTCTTCTTTACATTGATTCCGGCAAATTTTGAAGATTTTGCATTTGTTCCTACCAGATACACTTTATTTCCAAAACTTGTTTTACTCATGATCAGAGTCAAAATAATGGTACAAAGCAAAAACAGAATAAAAGGGAATGGGATCCCGAAAATGGTCATCGCTGAAAGAATGTTAAACTGACCGTTTGCGGAAACAGTACTTCCTTTTGACAGTACGATTGATATTCCCATATACAGTTCATAGCTTCCAAGTGTTGCCAGCATCGGTGGAATGTTAAGGAAGCTGACCAAAAATCCATTAAAAATACCGCATAAAGCACCTACAATAAGTGCAACAACACATGCAAGAACAATTCCCGCTACGCCGCTTGTATTGCTCTGAATGATCAGTCCCGCGCTAATACCACAAAGATTTGCGATATAGACGGTTGACAGATCGATTCCACCACTCAGCATACAGACACCCATTCCAAGCGACATAAGACCATATTCTGTGAGCTGCTTGCCGATTGACTGAACATTACCGACATTTAAAAACTGTGAGGACTTTGTAATTCCTGTAATAAAAAGCAGTGCCACTAGAATAATAATTAATCTTCTTGAATTTTCATCGAAAGGTAAAGTCATACCCTTTTTCATTTTCTTTGCTTCATTCATGTCTACGCTGCCCCCTTCTTTTTTGCTGATGTCCTGGATGCCCGCATCGCCTGCATCGCGGATACCGCTGTACCGATAATAATGATTGCTCCAATAAATACTTTTTCCCAATATACAGAGATTCCAAGCAGAATCAGACTATTGGAAACCATCGTAAGAAGCAGGGTTCCGAGAAGGCATCCTCTAAGTGTTCCAATACCACCAATCATACGTGTTCCGCCAAGAACAACTGCTGCGATAACCAGCATTTCCTCTCCGGCATATTCATTCGGCAGATAAAAATAAGACATCATTGCATAACAGAGACCTGCAATCGCTGCAATACCGCCATTTACAACAAACACCAGAAATCTCACTTTTCCAACATTGATTCCGGCTCTTTCCGCACTTACTTCGTCTCCTCCAACCGCATACACACTTCGTCCTGCCATCGTATAATTCAGGATAAAATATGCAATCAGATAAAGAACGATCATAATAACAAACGTAAACGGAAGTGAAGAACTAAGACCGGACTTTGCATTGGTTACCGTAACCAGATTAATCTTACTTAATGCATAAAGTTTCTCCGGGAGTTCCGTTCTTCCCGCTTCAAACGTACCAAATAAAATACCGCTGCAGATCGACGACGTACCAAGTGTAACGATCAGACTGTTAAACTTGTATTTCACTATAAAAAAACCATTTATGCAGCCAATCAGGCAGCCAACGACAATGGCAATCGCAAAAATCGGAATGACACCTAGCGAAAAACGATTTCCCAGTGTTACCGCAATATACGCAGACAACGCTGCAATTAACGGAAACGATACATCCGCACCGGTACTTACAAAACTAAGTAACGCACATATTGCATAAATTCCCGGTATGATCATGGAGCGAACCAGATCCATTAAATTATTGCTTGTAAAAAACAGCCCGGAACGTACTTGGATGATGAGTGCGAATGCAACAATTATACAAAACACATAAAACTCTGTTTGTTTCAATAAGCCTTTCATCTTAAGTTTCATCTTTCCACTCCTCTCCTATATTGTAGACTTATACAGATTATCATCTGTAAGATCTTCACCTGTAAACTCTCCGGTCATACTTCCTGCTTTCATGATCAGAGCGCGATCACATAACGCTGTAATCTCTGCCACATCATCTGATACAACCAGTACCGCCATGCCCTGTTTTGCCAGTTCCCGCAGCAATTTATGGATATCATACTTTGCGCCAATATCCACACCAACCGTCGGACCGTTCAAAATCAGAATCTTAGGATGTGTTGCCAGCCATCTTGCAAGAACCACTTTCTGCTGATTTCCTCCGGAAAGCGTCTGAACCGGAAGCGTATGATCCTTCGTCGCAACTCCGATTTCTTTCACCCAATGTTCAGACAGTTCTTTTTGCGCAGATTCCTTCACGCTTCCCAACACGCCGGACAGTTCTTTCAGACTTGTTACTGCAATATTTTTATAAATAGGCTGTGGCAGGAATAACCCTTCCGTCAATCGATCCTCCGGAACCAGCGCGATGCCATGTTTCTGCGCCTCTGCCACATTTTTCAGTTGCACTTCCTTGCCCGAAATACAAATACTGCCTCCCGTTGGTTTCAACATTCCAAACAATGCAAGGCTCAGTTCCGTACGTCCGGATCCCAGCTGTCCTGCAACTCCTAAAATTTCTCCTGCATGCAGATCAAAGCTTACATGTTCAAATCCCTTTGCGGATAAGTCTTTCACTTCCAGCACTTTTTCAGCTTTCGAAAAATCTTTTACCTCTTTTACTTCAGAAGTATCGATATTTCTTCCGGTCATATAATAGGTAAATTTTTCTTCTGTCATCTCACTCGCCGGGCAATGGTATACATTCTGTCCGCTTCTGAGAATGGTAATGCTGTCAGAGATTTCAAATACCTCATCCAATTTATGAGAAACAAATAAAATTGTAATGCCTTCTTTTTTTAATTCTTCAATGATTCCGAACAGACGCGTTACCTCTCTTTTGGTCAGTGCGGTTGTCGGCTCATCCATGATTATGAGCTTTGCATTATGAAGCAGTGCTCTTGAAATTGCAATCAACTGTTTATCTGCAACGGGAAGTGTCTCCACTCTTGCGTCAAGATCTACATCGAAATTAATTTTTTTGACAGCCTCTTCGGCTATCTTTCGGAATTCTTTCTTATTAACAAATTTCTTCTTTTCAGCTAATACCTGATTAAATGCCAAATTCTCCATTACTGTGAGATTCGGGAAAATCGAAAAATCCTGATAGATTACCTGAATGCCTGCTGCAATCGCATCTGCTGTAGACATATTTGTATATTCTTTTCCATCGATTTCAATGGTTCCTTCATCCGGTTTATAAAACCCGGAAATCACTTTTATAATTGTTGATTTTCCACATCCGTTCTCACCGGCAAGACAATGTGTCTCTCCCTTTTAATGGTCAGATCAACACCTTTTAATGCATGTACACCGCCAAATGATTTCTTGATATTCTTCACACACAAAATATTTTCTGACATTGGTTTTCACTCTCTTTCAAACATTATTCATTTACAGGAAATCCGGATGCTTCCGGTTTCATCGGAGCCACTGCGAAAACTCATTTTAACTGCTTCACATATCCGGATTTCCGTCAAGATTTATAAGGAGTTTTAAATCGACTCTAAAATTTAGAAGTCATAGTCGTCAATATTGTCCGTATTTAAAATTAACGGAGCATTTCCTAATACACAACGATTTGCACCTTCCTGAATGGTTACGCTTTCATATCCGTCCTGACCAAGATCAATGCCTTCTTTCACTTCTTCACCTGCTAATATCTTATAAGCCAGATCACACATCGCATAACCTGCTGACGCCGGATCCCACAGACATACTGCATCAATGGTTCCATTCTTTACATACTCTCTTGTAGCATTTGGTGTACCAACACCTACAATTGATACCTTATCTGTAAGGCCTAATTCTTCTGTTGCCTGTGCTTCACCTAAGATATCGACGGAGGCAGCACCCGTAAATCCTGCCAGTTCCGGATTTGCCTTTAATAATTCCTTAGCCTTCTCGTATGCCGTATCGACTTTTTCAGATGACTCGGCAGATGGTACGGTATCATTAATTAATGACATATCCGGATAATTTGCCTGCTGGTATGCATACTCCGCATTGGAATACTCCATATGGGTTGTTGATGTCGTGTAAGCAACCATCTGCGCATACTGCCCCTTCTCACCCATTGCTTTTGCCAGTTCCTGCATCATTGTGTTACCAAAATCTTCTGCTGTAAATGCTTCTACATCATATAATGTATTCTTAAGATCAGAAGCTTCATGGCTGATTACAACAATACCTTTTTCCATTGCCTTCTGTAAGACAGACTCAAGTGCGCCCGGATCGATTGGAACAATACAAATCGCATCGACTCCCTGATTAATCATATCTTCCACTAACTGAACCTGAGACGCTGCATCTGCATTAGCCGGTCCTTTCTGGATAACATTGACCGTCTTTGTCTGTCCAAACTCATCAACTCCGACCTGCATACGCTTAAACCAATCGGAAGTTCCGTCTTTTACAACAACTGCGATCGTCCAATCTGCTGCCTCTTTATCTGATTTATACTGTGTTGCATCTAATAAATCTGCGCTCACGCTTACCTGCGTATCGGACTTTGTGCTACCGCTTCCCGATCCTGTATCAACCGCTGAACATCCCGCAGCACCAATCATCATTGTTAATCCCAAAACCATTGCCAATAATTTTTTTGCCATATTTTTGTCCCCCTTTGACAATCTACTCAATATTTCTGTGACGGGATTCCATCTCTTCTTTGGAAATTCCCATTTCTTCACTAATCATCATTACAATTACATCAAAAAATACAAGTAATGCCTGTTCAAACTGATTCCCCATCATCTGAACCGTCGGTACATATTCATCCTCCGAATTATATACCGCCTTATAAGCCGTTGCCGGAATCCGAATCACCTTATCTGCAATCTCCAGAATATGTCCTTTCGCAGATGGCGTAATCAGAATAAGCGTTGCGCCGGTTTTCTTTGCATTGTCACAAAGTATATTTTCATGCGCCACGTCTGCGCTTCCGCATGCACAGATGAACAAATCACCTTTGCCCATTGATGGAGTTGTATCGTCCCATACCCAATGAGACTCCTTCCCCAAATGCATTAACCGCATTGCAAACTCTCTCGTCGAAAGCCCTTCTCTTCCTGCACCCAGCAGGAAAATACGGTCTGCTTTTTTGATTTCCTCCAATAGTTCCCTGACATTTTCATCGCTCATTCTTGCAAAAACTTCTGATAACTCATCCAATGCAATCTTTGACAACTCCTGAAAACGATCCATGTTACATCACCTCCTGGTATTTTTTATGATCAAGGCGACTAAGCGCCTGCATGCCATCTTCATGTGTCCCTGTATAACCAGAGAACAGCCACGCATGAATCATTGCCATTGTGAAATCAATTCCTTTCTTCTCCATAAACCATGCGCCCGTACACAAAACATTTCCATTATTATCATTCTTGCTAAGAACCGCCGGAAATACATCGTAGCAAAGCACTGCACGAATTCCTGGAATCTTGTTAGCTGCCATTGCCATTCCCTGACCGGTTCCGCAAATAAGAATTCCATAATCGCATTCTCTGTTCACAACTTTGTTTGAAACAATTTCTGCTATTTCTGCATATTTTCCGCCATCGGCTTCCTGTTCGGACTCACATCCGATGTCAATAATATCGTACCCCTCGTCTCTCATTCTCTCTAATAATTTCTGATAGAACCGATACGCTGCCGGATCACATCCCATTGCTAATTTCATATATCTTACCTTCCTTTCGTTTAATGAAACCGCTTTCATTTTTTTGTAATAAGTAAGTGATTGTGTATTTTATGAGTAACACACAATCACTCTTTTATAAACTAGAACGTCTGATGAATTAACGGAGAACTCAATATCATGTGCTGATATGCTTCCTCCGGCTGTTCAATCCTCTTCATCAGTAATTCGGCCGCCGAACGACCTAATTCATATGCATCACGCTGGATACAATTATAAGGAATACCAAGATATTGCATCATATCAATCTCATCCAGACCAATATGTGTATACAAATCGGTTTTTCCGTGTGTATGTTCACATACCGCCTGCAAATAACCCTTACTCAACAGGTTATTGCATGTAATCACAGCCGTCGGCTGATCTTCCTGTGCAATCATCCTCTTTGTTACCTGATAACCAGACACCCTTGTATAGGAACCTCTTAATACAAGCTTCTCATCATACTGGATTCCTGCCTGTTTGAGGCCTTCCAGATAGCCTTCAAAACGTTGGATGGAAAGAATATTTTCTTCCTCACCTATAATAATTGCAATCTTACTGTGCCCCTCATTCGCCAAGGCAAGCACTGCTTTACGAACCGCACTCTGATCATCAAAATGAACAATATCGCATTTGAGTCCAACGTCTCGATCCATACATACAATCGGGCAATTCATCCGATCCAGCTTTCGCTGCAACTTATCCAGAATGCCTAATGCTGCATAGTTCACTGCAGGAATATATAATAATCCTCTGACCCGCTGCATTTTCATCATATCCAAAGCTTTATAATCAGCCTCTTTATCATTGTCATTTCCAGAATAAAGCAGAGAATAGTTATGTTTCTTTGTTACATCTTCGACCCCTGAAAACAATTCTCCGAAAAAGGTATTACTGATTTCTGGTACGATAACACCAATTGTTGATGAACTTTTCATAGAAAGATTTCTTGCCGTCTGGGATGGTGTATAATGTAACTCTTTTATAATCCGGCTTACAGTTTCTCTTGTATGTTCTTCTACAATATCCGGAGAGTTCAATACTCTGGATACCGTTGCCTTGGAGACTCCTGCTCTCTCTGCAATATCTGATATTGTGATATTTTTATCGATAGTTAACGCCTCCTTATGTAACCGTTTTCATTGATTGCATTATATGCTTATGCAAAATTTATGTCAATACATGCTCTTTGTTTTCGTTGTATTGCACAGTTTTTTTCTCTTTTTCAGATCATTTTCCCTATTTATTTTGTTATTTTTGCCATGTAACCGTTTACATTTCCATACATGATAATATTGGCTTTCAAATTTTATACTTACCATTTACCCGATTTGACGATGTATTGTTTAAAACAACTCAGCCGTTTTGATCCGGCACACCACTTCCGCTCCAGACTCCGCGTGGTTGTAAAAACAAAGCATGCCGCCCTGCTCTTTTTAAGAATTTTTTGCGATCGCAAGACCAAGCCCCTGATGCGTCCGGTCATGCCGGCTGGCATCCCCGCTGTAAAATTCCTGATCTGCATAGATGAGATCCTGCTCCGAAAAACCCTTTCCAAAATCGCGGACGGTTGCAGTCAGATACTCCTGCCCCTCATACACTTCCATCTGCAGGCGCACCACGATCCCGCGCGCCCGGTCTGTGTGTTCCACCGCATTGCTGACCACATTTTTCCACGCTCTGCCAACCGGTCCTGGCTTGCAGCATACATTCCCACACAGGGAATCCTCCTGAAAAACAACCGGAACTTTTTCCGCTGCCGCAATCTGCATGGCTGCTTCTTTGAACTGCTCTTTCAAACGCGCACAGGTGACTACTTCTGTCTCCTCTGCGCGGTCACGTCCATACAGCAGTTGCCGCATATGCTCCAAATACTGCTCCATGCTGCCCACATTCGCCAAAATAGCATCCGTACACTCCCAGTTTTCCGCAGACAAATCCGTCTCCGCCAAAAGCTCGGCATTTCCTTTGATGACAGTAAGCGGTGTCTTGATATCGTGTGTCAGTGCCGCAAGCTGCTCTTTTTCTGCTGCTGTGCGTCCCACTGTCTGGTCAGCGAATCTTTTAATGCTTCTTTCATGCCGGAAAGTGAGGACATCACATCGTCAATCTCCTTAATCTGCGATGGTCCGGTTTCAAACTCCAGATCATTTTGTCCAATTTTTTCCGTAACTTCGCGTAGCTGCCTAAGCTCCCGTTTTATTTTTTTGCAAAATGGCCGGACAACAATGTGGCGTGCAGGAAAAACAGCACCACGCCAAGCACCGGTGTCAGTATCTCCAGAGATGGAACAATGCCGTTTAATTTATCGTACGCATACCTCATATGCAAATCGTATTTTACAATACAGATATCGCCGCTGTTCTGCTTAATATAGCGGTAATACTTTCCCATGGATGCATACTTACTGCCGTTTTTATACCCCTGCCATGCCCTTTTCTTCGCGTCTGCCGAAAAAGTTCCGGTCTTAAACCGCCCCGCCGCATCGTAAATCCCGTATCTGCATCCATCCGGAATCAGGGCTTCCACATCTGTCCCCGCAGCCTTAATTTCTTCCGTATGGTCCGTCAGTTGCAGCTCCGCATAATTGGCAGGCAGCGTAAATCCTGTCATGGGACTTAATACCAGAAGCACCAGACAGAACATTCCGATTCCGAACGTATCCAGACAGAATAACGCCGCAAATTTCAAAAACAGCCCGGTCAGTGTTTTTTGTCTTCTTTTTTTCATTTCCATCGATAGCCGATCCCCCAAACCGTTTCAATCGGGTTGATCCCGAATTTCTGGAATTTTGCACGGATATTTTTTACATGCTCCGTAATTGCGGAACTGTTGCTGTCCCCGTCAAATCCGAATACATGCTCTAAAATCCGTTCTTTCGAAAATACCTGTCCGTGGTTTAATGCCAGAAATTCGCAGATCGTATATTCCGCCTTTGTAAAAACAAGTTCATGTTCCTGCACATAGATTTTTCTCTCCTGCATGGAAAAACGCACCTCCCCGATACAGATCGTATGCGTTTTTTCCCTGTTTTCCCGCCGGATATGTGCAGCAACTCTCGCCCGCAGTTCCCCGATCCCGAACGGTTTTGTGATATAGTCATCCCCACCCGCGCCAAGCCCGGTCATTACGTCTTTCTCTTCGGTTTTTGCCGTGAGAAACAGAATCGGACAATCCACTTTTTCGCGGATTCTGCGGCACAGATCAAACCCGTCTATGCCCGGCATCATCACATCTAAAAGAATGAGCTGGTATCTGCCCAGTTTGTCTTCCTCCAGTTGCAGCGGATCTTCAAGTGCCGTCACCTGATACCCTTCCCGCAAAAGTGCTTTTTTGATCACAGCTAAAATTTCCCGGTCATCATCAATTGCCAATATCTCAGTCATTGCACTGCCTTCCTTCATATTTATGAAACCATACTCCGATTATGACACATATCAGAAACAGGAGCAACAGACAAAACAAAACACGTTTCCCGTTTACGGGATCATTGCAGTACCGAATGCCCCTTGCACTCCACGTAGCCGGAAAAAACTGCCATCTGCCCTCCCCAAGCCCGGTGAGAAACAGGGCGGACACCACCGACTGCGCCACGCCCACGCACTGGGATACGGTCTTTGGAAAGATCAGATTCAGGAACAAATGCTCCAGATACAACGGCACACTTCCGAAAATCAGTGTCCCCGTCAGCCGCACATACTGCATGCCAATCCCCTCTTTTCCCAGTAAAAAATGATACCCGGCAGCAAAAAGAACTGCTGCCCCGAAAATTGCAAGAAACCCCATGCCAAAAAGAACCACGCCCTTTATAACAAACCCTTTGCCCTTTACTTTGTAGTTCCCGAGAAATACCTGAAAATGATTCTGCTCCTCAAGTCCGATATTTCCCGCACACACAATGCTCACCACAAACGGAAGCCCGATACCGATCAGTTCAAAATATGCCATGGTCTGTCCCATGGGATTTCCTATGGTTCCGCGATAATAAAACAGCATGAAACCAGCGATGATAACCGGCACCGCCACATGAAGCGGAATTAAAAAAGTATGCTTCATTTTCAAAAGTTCTGCCCGGACACTTCCCATCACACGTTTTGTCATTCTGCCACCTGCTTTCGAAACCATGTTCTGCCTGCCAGCCAGAATACCAGAAACCACAGAAATGCGGCAGGAATTCCAATCAACAGACCACTCACTCTGCCGAGTTCCGGAGAATAGGTCACCTGCCCCGGCTCAAACGGCAGTCCGTTTGGCATCACTTTGATCACGACACACATCAGCCGCGATGTGATCGCTCCCGGAAACAACGCAAACCACGGTTTTAACGATACCGACGTAGACAAAATACTATAGATTCCAACATGGATCACAAGCATCAGAAATGTGCTTATTTTCTGTGCAAGAAGCAGGCAGAACGGAATCTCCCAGAGTGTGGTAAGCCACAACACAATTCCTGCCAGTATCTGTGCCGGAATCGGGATTGCCTGCCTCATCTTCAGATTCCCCACAGATTCCAGCAGCATCTGCCCCATCATGGAAAACAGCGTAAGTCCAGCAACTGCAACCGCCGACATCTTTATTCCGACAAGGATTTTTGCGTCCCAGATCTGTTCCAAGCCGCAGGGCAGTGACCATATCGTGTAATTCTTTTTCTGTTTGTCCTTTTTCCCGATGATGCTGCACAAAATGCCCAGAAACCCCGGATACAGCCCGATGTACCACCAGTTGTACACATCAATGGAAAAATAGGAAGAGGTCAGCCAGAATGCCAGCAACGCCGTAAACACCGGCATGCCGAACGTAATTGCTGCCACGGAGGTATGACGGTATTTTAACTGTTCCGCCTGAAAAAAATGTTTCATGATTCATTCCCTCCTTTTGCGACAACCTTCATAAACAATGCCTCCAGATCCTGCTGTTCCTGCAGTTTTCCTTCAAATCCCACCGTTCCCTTTGCAATGATCCCGATGTAATCGGCAGTCTGCTGGATTTCACTTAAAATGTGGCTTGAAATGATCACCGTAATGCCTTTTTGCGGGAAACTCCGGATCAGTGCGCGCAGCTCCTGAATTCCAAGTGGATCTAACCCGTTGACCGGTTCGTCAAGTACCAGCAGTTTCGGATCATTCAAAAGCGCCAGACCGATACCAAGCCGCTGCTTCATTCCGAGAGAAAAAGCCCCTGCTTTTTTCTTTCCCGTATCCGTCAGGTCGACGGTTTTCAGTACTTCCTGAATTTTTTCATCCGGAATTCCGAGAAGAAGCGCACGCACTTTCATGTTCTCCCACGCCGTCAGGTTTTCATAAATGGGCGGTGTCTCGATCAGTGCACCGATGTCCGCCAGATCCGCCCGTGTCCACTTATGCCCCTCAAAATAAATTTCACCGGACGTAGGGTTTAACAGTCCGGTGATTGTTTTCAACAGCGTGGATTTTCCCGCGCCGTTTGCCCCCAAAAGTCCATATACACAGTTTTTGGGGATTTCCATTGTAATGTTTTTCAGAACGTTTTGTCCTTTAAATTCTTTTGACAGATTTCTGATTGTGATCATATTCTGTTGCATGTTTCATCCTCCTCTTGATTTGTAAAATCAGTATAAAGGAGAATTCTAAGGAATTTATAAGGATCTTTTTATTTTATCTGCAGCTTTAAAAATGCCTGTTTCTGCGACGGATCTTCCGGGCTTTCCACAGCAGGATTGCTGTCTGCATGGCATAACTTTTTATATTCTGCGCCGCATCAAGCTTTTTTTGCTTTTCCAACAGCTTTACCATGGTGTCCTGATACAGTTCGTTTCCACGCTCTGTACTCCCGGCATTCATCCTGCAGAACCGCAGAATGTCTTTTCCATGTTCGGTGACAAACTGCTCAAATTCGTGCTTATCCATCCCTGATCCTTTTTCTCTCTTAAATCGATTTAAGGGGTTTGCCCTTACACTTTTATATTGTCCTGAACTGGCAAAAAGGTTTTATTTATACTATAATAATATCCTGAATCATCAAAAATGTCTCCGTTTTTTTTTTCAAACATACTTAATTAACGACAAATAGGAATTTCCATAATAGAACTTGCAGTTAAGAGGCGCCTGGAAAAGATATGCGAATCCCATAAACTGAAATAAACGTAAAAACACCCGGTTAAATCACTTGATGATAAGGACTGGTATCTATAGATAAAAAATTAAAGGCTCAGGTGACGTTTTTTCGAAATTTTAGTGCTTGAAATCAGGAAATGTCACCTATATAGTAAAAATTGCTTTTCCAGGTACCACTTTCTCGAAAAAAGCGGTACCTGGAAAAGCAATTTTTGATCTATAGAGACTTTCCGGTATCTGAATGTTAAATTTTCAATATATAGGTACCGCAATGGTATCTTTTACATGAATTTTATTGGCATAGATACCACAATGGTATCTTTTACATGAATTTTCTTCCGGGAGCGCCTTTAACTGGAGAAAATCCATTATACATCAGATAACCCTGTACGACATTCTTTTCAGAAAAAGTTGTAAATTGGTGTATCTTTTGTTAGCTACATGCGTAAAATCCTAACGTAAAAATACATCCACCTAGCAAATTTTTGTTTCAACCACATATCTCTCCATACCACCAACTATTCTATATTTCTGCTAATACTGAAATTTTATCCATCATATTTACCTACAATTAGCCCACATATCATCCCCTTTTGTAGATGCCCATATTTCTGTGAATATATCAAATTTACTCAGAAAATCCCTGCATTCCTTCTCAATATCGCCAGACAGATACTTGTCCATGAAATTCTGCATATGATAAAAACCGATCTGCGTGTCCCCATAGATATCATATGGTACATCTGCCAACCATGTTTTATTCTTATATGAAATTTCCACATATCCCTTTTGGTATTCCAGCCGGTTGTTCTCATCCCAGCCCGGAACTTTTTTCGACTGATAGAAAAACTTAAAGTTTTTTGGCGGTATAGAATTGATATCTGTCATGCTGATCACACGCCCCTGAAATGCATGATGCTGCCATACTTTATTATAGTCAGTACCTCCTGCAAGTGCCAAATCAGGACTTTGTTCCACTTTATCAAAATCAACATCCTCCGTTTCCCATTCCCTACTCATTTCCTGAATGGTCTGCCGGACGCTGTTTCTCATATCTTCTTCTTTGTAATAATAGTCTGAATTATAATACATCCAATCATAATCATCCACACCACCATGTCTGGCTGCTATTTCTGCTCCTTCCCTTTCATTTGCGGCGTAAGCGGCATTCACATTGATTTTCTGCAGAAAGCCATATATGTCTTCCAATATCTGCTGATTATCTTTTGCATTGTATCCATTTGTATATCTCTGCTGAACCATTTCTACACGCATATCTATACAAATATTTTTTATCTTCTGTTGTACGTCCTCTGCGGACATTTCCCCGGAATAGTAGGAATCCATCATATCTTTCATATTTTGTATGACCTGTCCTCCATAACTTCCGCTTAAACAGGATGATGGCATTCCCTTTATTTTCATAATATCGTTGTAATTTTCACTTGTAAGTTCTAATCGAGAAATGCCTTTTGCGTTCAATTCGTAATAAGATTTTGCCTGATCCGGCAATTTATAATCATCGCCAAGGTATTTATTTCTTATTTCTTCATTCGCCTCTTCCGAACCACCGATCACATAGCTTTTTGACGGATCTGTTCGGCAGACATTGATCCAACCGATATTGCCTTGTATGTTCATATACCCTCCCTATATAGTCAAGTCCTTTTTCCTTATTTTTCAAGGAATTTTTAGTTGCTTATCTCAGTTAAATGAGCCAATGGCATGGATATTTCTTTACATCTGGTACTAAACATAGATGATTAGGGTATACGAAGTAAAACGTCATTGTTTCTCGCTTTACATGGCCTTGTGTATCCCCTTCCTTCTATGGTCGTCAACCTCCCATGTCTAACAGGATCTTTGTCCCAACTTCCTTCGTTTTGCATATCCATAATCCGGGTGTCAGCTCAGCTCCTTCACAGGATCGTGTCCTCTGGTGATTATTCCTGCCGACTACTGGCTCATTCTTTGTTTGTATTACTGACTTTGCTCTGGCAACAGCACTTTTCAGCGGACGTTTATCTGTTGCCATCTGCTTTTGCCCTTACAGGGCACTTTCCGGCTTAACCTCTTGATTACTTCTTTATCGTGGCTGGAATCAGGTGTCAGGGGTGGAACCGTTCCACGGCACTTTGTGCCCTTGATAGCTGATTCCAACCACGATACACTTACAATGAGGTTCAGCTGTTATGCTGCCTGCAGCATCTGTTTTTGTGGTCTTCTGATGTCACTTATCATCTTTGCTCCATCGTAATCAACTCCTGTTGTCAGAATCTTATATGCGATTCTCAAAAACTTACATGCCACTGCAACAAGCGATTGTTTCTTCTTTAAAGGATTCTCTTCCCGGTGCGTGTAATAGTAGTGCAGTTCTTTGAATTCTTCATTCTTACCTACAAGGGACAGTGATGCCTCGAACAGTAAATATCTCAGCTTCTTTCGTCCCCGTCGGCTTATCCTCGTTTCTCCCTGATGCTTTCCTGAACTATCCTCTACCAACGCATATCCGGCTAATTTCTGTATCTGTTTCGGATTGTCAAAACGTCTTATGTCTCCGATTTCAGCTACTAATCCCGATATTGTTTTTATTCCTACTCCCTTTATCTGGAGCATTTTTTCTACATATGGGATTTCTTTTACCAGTTCATCTATAAGTTCTACAACTTCTTCCATCCGCTTGCTGTATCTCTCATAGTCTGACAAAAGATTTTTTATTTCCATACGTGCTGTAGTCAGACCTTCCCGGCTTCCAATGCTGTGCCCTGCGGCATCCACAAGCTTTGTTGCTCTTTTCATTCCCACACCCCGCAGCTTTGCATCACGCCAGATTTTGTTGACCCCATCCACACCTCCTTCCATTTACACGGTAATATTTTCATTACCTATTTTTGTTTTTTAGGTCTTTTAGGCTGATGCAAAATAACTATTTTACCGCCACACGCATAAAAAGCCGTCTCATCTGAGATTATTTCTGACTTGTACTTATAAGATTCTGTCAAATATCAAAAATCATTTTGACAGGCTGATCCCTTCAAAAATATTTATCATATGATTTTTTAAATCAAACCTACTCAATATAGAACTAACAATATTACTTACGCCTTGAATATTTTTATTATAATCTTCATTTTTTCTACATAATAAATACTCGTCTTTCATATCATCCATAAGTTCGAATAATTTATCAGAATCGTCCTTATCATTTGCAGCATCTATATTGATCTGATTTCCAAAAACTGTAATGTTTCTTGCTTTTTCGGTTTCTTTTCGTGAATTCATCACCATCGTCTGCCATTCTATTTCCCTCTTATACGCATTATTTAAACGATCTATTTCTTCTTCCTTTGATAATTTTCTTTTTCCCATTTTTTCATCTGCAACCCATACTTCTCTTGTACCATTCTCATATCCCTCATTTATTTTTTCATACAGACTTGCATATGCTCCCAATGATGCAGACATAATATCCTCAAATCCATATTGCATCCCTTTTTCTCGTATTTCTTGTAATGATTTTGACCGTTGCATACTCAATTCCTGTGACCATACATCAGCACCTGTACTGTCTAATTCAACAGCACCAGATTCTTCCATTTGATACAAAGAATCATTCTTTTTGCTTAAATACTCCTGCCACTTGGAAACACCTTCTTTTGATATATTTACTATATCGGTATTATTATATGTTTCCATTTTTTGGGATTCATTTTGTGTTTTCAATTCATTTGAGTATGTTATGCTATTTAAATTTACTCCTGATGAAATTTTCATTGATTAATCGTCTCCTCCCTTTGGTTCTTCTCCATTCCAGTACGGATAATAATACTTCATAGTATAAGGTCTGTAATATGTTATTGAATGATTTCCAACTTCATAAAAATAGTTATACCACTCAATATCTATGATCTTTCCAGTGTCCGGATCAATAAATACATTACACATATTTAAATCTGCCCACAGATAATTTTCTGCATATGCACCCGAACAAATATTATGAATCGTATAGCATTTATTTGACCAATCATGTACAGATAATGTTAAAACATCTTTATTTGATATTCCAGTAAATGTTGAACTATGATAGCGTGCCACATCTGGAATTGTCTGTTGTAACTCAGGTGAAATGCTTGTACCTTCTTCCTGTAACAAACACACACCGAAGTTTTCTGTCTTTTTTAAATTTATATTATAGTTTTGAACTCCAGCGGAATTTGACAAACTCTTAGTATATGAATATGAAAAATCAATGGGATTTCCATTAACATAATACTTTGTTCTTTCCGAATTAAATTGAAAAACTATACCTGCCTTTTCACAACATGCAAATATGGTTGCCGTACTATCTGTTGACACTGGTGCAATATTTTCAAATTTAATTGTATATGATGATGTCCTTGAATATGTTCCATTAGGACTTGACACCTTAAAATAATGTTTCCCCGCTTTTAATGATACCAATTGTCCTTTAATTATATTTCCTCCGGTTCCACCTGCATACTCAATTTTATATCCAAGAGTAGACAAACTTGAAAGTGAATATCTTACCGCACTTGCCTCATCTAACGTAATACAATAATAATCACAATCAAATGGATTATCTATAAACGACGATATACTTGTATTTTCATCTACTGGTGTTGCTAAACTTGCGCTATCATTTACCTCATATTGAATATCCTGTGTACTTTGATAATATGCAATTGCATACCGTCCGCACCCTTCATATGCGCTAATTCCAAAATAATATATACCTTCGTCTAGCACTTCTGTGCAATACTCGCTTACCCCAAGTCCAGATGTAGCACTTTCTCCAACTAAATTTAATTCATGAGTATCTTGATTCAGTTTAAATAAATAAATGTCTGCATCCACATTTGAAACCAGCTGCAACATTATAGATGCTTTTGCACGTTGTTCAAGTATAAAACCATACCATCTCATCTCACCTTGTTCAGTCAAAGTACCTTGAACGACATTCTCATCCTCAATCAATAATGCATAATTGGGATCTGTATTTTCACTCTCATCTTCAGCATATCGTGAAGTCTCATTTATACAATATGTTTTCTGTACATCTTGTCTATCATTTTTATTAATTACATCATTAGATATTATATTTGTATCCAACTCAACAGACTGCACATTTATCATTTGTTCATCTGCATGCTGAACATTTTCTCCATTGTTTTCTAATTTTAAAGAAGTAATTGTACTCGTCCCATGTGCATAAGCCGTAATAGAACCTTCAAAATTGTAAAACAATAATAATGTCATCATTATTGCAATAATCTTTGCCACCTTTTTTCTTTTTTTCATAAAAATTCCACCTTTTCTTTTGTAATAGTTTAGTAAAACAATACCTTACGATACTTGCTAAACTTAGAACAACCATTCAGATTCCTCTATTTACTAAATTATAGGAATCCAACAAATAAACCCTCTAACCATCTTTCACTTTTTATTCTTTGGCTGGTCAGACGTTTCGGCTGATGCCATATTCCTAAAGCTTTTTAAACTTTTTTCATTTTATTTTCCACCTTTCTTACACAGTAATATTTTCATTACCTATTTCTGTTTTTTAGGTCTTTTAGGCTGATGCAAAATAACCGGGCAATAGCGAGAAGCTTCATTTCCATTCTGCTCTACCTCAAGTTTTACCGCTTTTTGCATTAAGCTTAATAACTCTTTCTTAATATTATTACTCATCACATTTCACCTCCTGTCCAGTTATTTTTCCCAGTGTTAATAAAATTGCACATAAAATCATTCCAAAACTTATAAACAGAATATATTTTTCTGCCATTCCCAGATATGTAAGTGCAATAACAACTAGCAGTTCCACAAATACTGTTATCCTGGCAAGTTTTTTATTTTCCTCGAATTCTTCCTTATTCCAATCCATGCCAGGATGATTTACTGCTCCTAATACAAAAATAACCATTGCTGATACAAGAAAAACTATCATATTTATCTTTATATTATTAAGAAGATATGGATATATCAATTTTATGTATATAAGATATATACTTACCGTTCCAATAAAACAGCTTCTAAAACTGTTCGCATGATACCCACCTGTGCACTTTCTTAAACTTGACAAAGATATGGTAAATAAAACAGTTTCAAAAAAATATCCTTGAAATAACGCTATCATATAAATAGCCGAAAATCCTATTATCTTTTCAATAATAAGTTGTATGGAGTATGAATAAATACTCTCATCGCTTTCTTCAATCAGTCCATCCATATACATGTTCTTTGTCAGCATATTTGCAATATATTCTGTCATGACTTAATCATCTCCATTTCACTTTATCTTTTTATTCGTCACTTCCTGTCTAATTCCGTATATCCATTGCAGAATTGGAAATTTTAAAGCAGAATTGGAAATAAAAAAAGTAGATACAACTATAAATCGCATCTACTCTTCCTGATTATGTATTAAAATTGCAACCTTAAAATTATTTTTATCATGTTTTATCACGCAGGAACCGTCATATTTTTCAACAGTTTCCTTTATATTTTCCAGTCCTATCCCATGTCTGTCTGCTTCCTCATTTTTCGTCGTTATGTATCTTTTTCCTACGATTACCGGTTTCCCTGAAAATGTATTTGTAACAGACAAAACAATCTGATGTTCTTCTTTTACAAATTTCATTTTTATGATTGGGTTTTCACACTGTTCGCTTGCTTCTATCGCATTATTTAATAAATTTGACAATATCAGAACAATGTCCTCATCTTTGATTCTCAAAGCCGACAGATCATTTACCTTAACAACAAATACAATGCCTTTTTCCCTTGTCTCCTGATACTTTGAGTTTAATATTGCATTAACAATTACATTATTTGTATCAATGAAATCTGTGTGCTGCATGATTTCATGATTATATTGCTTCAAATAATGATTAATCTCGTCTGCTCTGTTTTCACTGGCCAACGCAGCAATCAGTGCAAGCTGGTTTTTATACTCATGTTCCCTTTTCTTCTGTTTATCATAGTTTTCTGAAATTGTCCGGTACATTCCGGTTTCATTTTTAACCCGTTCCAGCAATAAGCGGTTCTCTGTTATCTGTACTTCTCTTTTCAATATATCATTGATCAGACAAAAAATGATAATATTCATCACCAATAGTCCAAATGCAATACAGATCAATATATTTTTCTGATGACTGCTTTCCGGGATTTCAAAATTCGTCAGAAGTGCAATCAGGACAATAATTGTATAAACCGGAACGATCGTAAATCTCACCCATTCCAATGTGGTGAGCATCTCCGAAGATTTTTTTACAACATATCTTCGCAGCACCATAATAAAACAGACCTGCAGCATCTGGCTTAAAATTCCAAGCAGCGCATTTATCAATAATGGTTCTGATAAACGTTCTACGGTAATTGCCGGAAAACATTTAGACAGCATCAAAATAGAAATATAATCCGTTATAAAACAGATTCCCTGATAGGATATAACAAAAATTGCTGTTTTTATACACCGCTGTCTGAAATACAAACACATGAAAAGTGTTCCTGCCCCGATAATAGCCACTTCTTTCAGGATAATGTCACCATCCAGTTTTACTGAAATAAAGTAGTCTGCCATGATCATACCACCGACGATCGCATACCGGCACCATTTACCTGGTAATTCTCTTTTTTTGGCAAAAGTCCCGATAAACATTATGCACAATATTACAAAAAGCACTGTATATAGTACTCCATAAATATCCATTTTCATTAAATTTCACCTCTGTAACAAGCAAATTCATTTCTTGTATCTAAAAATCTCGCCTTAGATATTGCAAGACTTTTTCCATTTGAAAGAACAGCCCGGTAACGCTCCACGCTTTCTACATATTTTAAATTCACCAGATAACTTTTATGAATCCGACAAAAATCTTTATTTGGCAGCAATTCTGCAATATCATCCAATTTCATATATATTGTATAATGAACTGCATCTTCACCCACCATATAAAATACCAGTCGATGCAGATTGCTTTCTATATAAAGAATGTTTTCCAGACTGATTGTTATTTTTCCCTCCTGAAAATCAAAGGTCATTTCATTTTCTTCGTAATCCATTTTATCAAGGATTGTGTCCATACACTCTGTCATTGCTTTTTCAAGGCTTTCATGATCCTTTATGAGATACCTTACTGCATCCACCTTGTATCCTTCCAACGCATATGTAATAAAAGCCGTCACAAAAACAATAAAAACATCTTTTGATATTTTCCGTATTTCCTTTGCTGTCTCTATTCCATCAATTTCTTCCATATTCACATCAAGGAAAATAATATTATATTGAGAAATTGCTGATCTTAATGCTAATAATTCTTTTCCTGACTCATACATATCAATCATACATTCGCAGTTTTTCCCTGCCATATATTTTGATATAAGCTTCTTTTCTGTTGTTCGGAAATATTCTTCATCATCACATATTGCAATCGACAACATCACATTCACCTCCTCAGACACAGATTTCCCGGTTGGCACGCAGGGTGTCTATACAGCATCATTACCATGTATGGAGAAATGCATAAAATTCCATACTTTTTGATTATGCGCACCTTTATTCTGCTACATTCTTTGATTATGCGCAATATTAATTTCATTGTCATCTAATATTCTTCATGATATGATATACTTGGTTTTTAAGAAATGATGTATACAAGGAGACAGGTATATGGTAGATCTTAACATTCCCGTCGGCGTTTCGGATTTTGAAAAGCTTAGGGAAAATAATTATTACTATATCGATAAAACCGGATTTATTTCTAAATTACTACAGACGAAATCTGCTGAAGTAACCTTAATTACACGTCCCCGGCGTTTTGGGAAAACACTTGGCATGCGTATGCTGGCAAGTTTTTTTGATATTCGAAAAGACAGCCGAACCATATTTGAAGGGCTGGAAATTTCCAAAAATACTGCTTTATGTGATGAATGGATGAATCAGTACCCAACCTTGTTTTTATCTTTTAAAGATGTGGATGGACTTACCTTTTCCAGTGCCTGCGACATGCTGGTGTATACCATTTCCGATTTATACCAGCAGCACCTTTATCTGTTAGAAAGTGATTCTGTAAACGATTATGATAAAGAAATCATGCATCATATTGCAGAACGCAAAGCTACTGTCTCTGAGATCAAACAAAGTCTTGTATTGCTGACAAAAGCTTTGGCTTCTTATTATGCAAAACCAGTCATCCTGTTGTTAGATGAATATGATGTACCAATTGCAAAAGCCAGCTCTAATGGATACTATGACCAGATGCTTGAGATTATCAAAGGAATGCTCAGTACTTCCTTAAAAGATAATGCTGCCCTCCGGTTTGCAGTGATCACCGGATGCCTTCGGATTGCAAAAGAAAGCATTTTTACCGGGACAAATAATTTTGTATCTGACACCATTACAGATTGCCGTTTGAATGAATATTTTGGATTTACACAAAAGGATGTAGAACAGCTTCTGCGGGATGCCGATGCCATGGAACATTCCAAAGATTTGAAATTCTGGTATGATGGTTATCACTTTGGAGATGTCGATGTCTATTGTCCGTGGGATGTCATGAATTATATGCGAGATCTGCAATACAATCCCGATGTCAGGCCGGCAAGTTACTGGAAAAACACCAGTGATAATGCTATTGTTCGTTCTTTTATTGATTATGCCGGAAATACCATTACCCGGAAATTGGAAACCTTGCTTTCAGGCGGATATATTACACAACAGATTGATGAAAATCTTACTTACGACTATCTGCATTCTTCCGAAGACAATCTCTGGAGTATTCTTTATCTCACGGGTTATCTGACGAAAGCCCGCGATGCAGATCTCCCTGAAAATTTGCCGGATGGTATATCCGCACTGATGATTCCGAATGCAGAAATCCGGGAAATTTTTGAGACAACCATTTTAAAATGGTTTCAGGAGAGCGCCCTGACCTGGAACCGTGAAACTCTGTTTCATGCCGTATGGAATCAGGATGCAAAGACCATTTCTATTGAAATGACAAAACTTCTGCGCAAAACAATCAGTTACCATGATTACAAAGAAGATTATTATCATGCTTTTTTAGCTGGCATATTTGCCGGAACCGGTTATATGGTAGACTCCAATAAAGAACATGGGGAAGGACGCAGTGATGTGGTTGTGTACGACTCCCTCAATGGCCGCGTTGCTGTCTTTGAAGCCAAGTACGCCAAATCTCTCAACGATTTAGACACCGCATGTGAAAAAGCTGTGCAGCAGATGGATGATCTCATGTATGCCAAATCCTTTGAAGATGATTATGATGAAGTCATTTGTTATGGGATTTCATTCTATAAAAAACGCTGTGTTGTGAAGAAAAAATAATTCAAATTATCAGTTGTAAAACACCTCTGAAAAAGAAGCGCCAGATCCGGCAGATGAAGCCTGTTCTGGCGCTTCTTTGCAGATTTATCCTTATCCGCACTCGCGCAATAAATTTCTTTCCTATTTTTTTAATCTCTTCGGTAACCAGCTTCATCTGGTGTCGAATTATCCTTCGAATAATAATAAAGCCCATATCCTTGCTTTACCAATGCCTCTGCTGCAAAATTTTCATAAAGCGCACCTTTATAAATGCCAAGATTTTTATTTGCACGCAAGTCAATTTGTGATTCATCGTCCAGACTTGCCACCAATAATCCGGTATCCGAAATATATACTTTATATTTGCTTTCATCCACATTTCCTTTTAATGGCAATTCCGGAAATTGCAAACATTCACATACATTAATAAGCCCGACATCTTTCAACCACTCTACACATCCCATATAATCCTTAGATCTTCCGCCCTTAGAGACTTTCGAATATTGAAATTTTTTATTTTCTTTAGCAAGCTGTGCTGGAATTGACCGGTATACACTCAGAATTTTCGCCTTATCCAGCCCTTGTGCATACTTTACAATATCATTTTCATAATCTACCAATTCGTTTTCTTCAAAATGTTTCGTCGGATCAATCCTGCTGATCAGCTTGATAATATGTTCTGCTGAAAACCCTTCCTCAACAATAACTTTATAAGATGGCTCTGTAATAAAGTTGATCTCAATTACATTTTTATGAGCGATTTTTTCTTCAAAATTACATTTTCATGAGCGAATTATATTGATTTTTTACATTTTTATGAGGAAATTTACTTTTTTCAAGAGTCTATCTTGATCGTTTCTATCAATTTTTCTGTTGTTTAATTAGGCAAATGTTAATTTTTTACCAACCGTAACGCATACCTGCATAAAAATCGATGGCTTAGAATACATTGTTCCAAGCCATCGTAAAAAGCTTACTATTCTGTCGATTCTGCCATATCCGGCTTCACATGATTTTCTTTGATATCCCATGTGATCGTATACTCTTTTCCTAACATCGTACCCATATTTTTTACATAATCCTCTAACATAGACTGCACCCTTTGTTGTGCCTGTGCTAATAAAACAGTATCATTTGCTGCTGTCTTCTCCATTTCTTTCTCTGCCTTTTTATAGGCTTTCGTCTGATCATCTGCATCCGCTATTGCTGAATTTTTTGCATAATAATAGGAATCCTTGGTAATGCTGTCGGGATTTGGTTTTGAACTTAATACCTTTGCTTCTGGAATATGTATTTTTACATTTTCACCATCTACTTTTACATCTAACTTTGAACTATCAATGCCAAGTGTAACTATCCCATCATAACTGATCCAAAAATTTTTATCTTTTTTCCATAATAAATAACCAGAAGCATTTTCTTTCTTTTCATTTTTCTTTTCCTCATAAATTATTGTTTATGACAAAGAAAAGGACCTTTCGATCCTTTTCTTCATCCCACCATCATAAAGCAGATCCTATTGGATTTCTGCAAGCTTTTTCACAATACGTGCCTGCACTTTTGTATAGTAGGCGGCATCCGCAGTCGACAAATTATCCGTATCTACGTCATTTAACTTCTGCATGTAATCGGCATATTTCGTCATATAATCCGCATAATCATTTAACATTCCCGCCACATCATCAGAATTTTCATACTTTTTCATAAACTCGATATATTCATCAAAGAAATCTTCATAACTATCCATCATCTTCTTAAAATCCGCATCAACTGCCCCATCTTTCTTTTTAGAACTGGTTTTCTTTTTCTCCTTCTTATCAGTCTTTGAGGAATCTTTGGATGTATCTTTTGCGTTTTCCGAGTCATCTGTTTCTTCCGGCTCCTCTGTTTCTTCCGGCTCCTGCGTATCCTCCGTATCATCGTCCAGGTCATAGATATCTATATTCATTGTCTTTTTCCTTTTATCATAACTCAGCGAGAGCGTATATCCATCTTTATTCTCTGCATCATATGAATCTTCCGTCCCATAATAATCCACATTAAATCCGTTTTCCTTACATGCATTTATATAATCTGCAAACTGTGATTTCGACGTATTAAAAACGTCAATTTCAAAAGAATCTTCTGCATCCAATACAATTTCTCCGTATTTCGATTCCGGAACAGGCAACGATTTTACCAGCGTACTTGTCGGCCAATGATACTCTGTTTCTTTCGTCTTCATAGCATTACAACCACTAAGATTTCCCAAAATCATTATTCCACAACACATTACCATCATTAATCTTTTTTTCATTTCTCTTTGTCCTCCCTTTTTTGATCCTGTTTCATTTTTCTCAACACCGCTATGTAATCCATATACGTTTTTTCCTCGGTGTTTTTTTCTGTCGGAACCGGTAACATCCCATTTTGCTGTACATATGAAATAAATTCCATCTGTCCGTTAAGCTGTCTGATCTGTTGCCTTAGCCCTCGGATTTTCTTTTCCAGATACTGTTTTTGTTGTTTCTCCGAAAGTGTCAGAAGATACTTGATTTCCTTCAGATCAAGCCCCATTGCCCGATACACCAGGATCTCCCAGAGACGTTCCAGTGCAGCATCATCATACAGTCGATAATTGTCTTTCGACCGCTGGGCAGGCAATAGTCCTTCATCATCATAAAACTGCAAAGTTCTCTTGCTCACTCCTGCCAGCCGGCTCACTTCGTTTACTTTTTTCATTACGGCCTTTACCTTTCCCCGTACTTTTCAGCATAAACTATCACGCATACGTGACCGCAATACTGATTTCCAGAAATGCCATTTCTTGGTTGCATAAAGACCTTTGAAAATTTTGCGAGGTAATATTTCCAGAAATAAAAAAGCTCTGGAAAACATCTGTTTCCCAGAACTTTTTATCCTTTATTATTCATTTTTCTTACAAACCTGCCGGATCAGCTGAATCAGTGCCACCACTGCCAATGCTATATGCCCATAATCATCACAAGAAAACCCGTCTTTCTTCTTAAAAGCCCAGATTTTCATCCACCAGAATAATCTGAAACCGTCCTTTGACCCTGCTGAATCGGGTTGTCAGAATCTGACAGCAGATGCACTGTGGACTTTTACAGTCAAAACAGCTTCCGTTTTTGGAACATGGTGTGTCAATGCCAAATCGCTGTGCATTAATCGGTGCCGCCTCATTCCGCGCACGGTGCAGGGCGTCTTCCTCGGATTTTACGACTTTGTTCATACCCACAATCAGCAGAACATGCTTTGGTCCATAGGCATACGCAGCCACACGATTGGCATTTCCGTCAATATTGATAAACACGCCATCCTCGCTCATGGCATTGACACTGCCCAAAAAATAATCCGAGCTGAATGCTTTCCGCGCAATCTCCTCTTTTTCCTCCGGGGTTTTTACTTTATCCCGGTCATAAAATTCATAATCACCGTTGGAAACGGCATCGTAGAGACCACACTCCTTTACAGAAGTTGCACCGCCCATGTTGATACTGCTGCCCTTCGGGATCAATTCGAGTGCTTTCTTTACGGCCTCTTCTTTTGTCTCTACATAATATGCTTCCATGTTGCGGGAATTAAGTGCCTCCACAACACGCGCTCCCAGCTTCTCATTTCTCATTTTTCTTACGTCCATTGTGTAAACCTCTTTTCCAAATAGCTACGCTATGATTTCATACTGCATCAGCTCATATTTGAGTCTGCTTCCCTCCATAATTTCCGGTGGAAGCAATGCCCGCGCCACAAGTTTTAAATCATCACTTTCAATATCTGTCCGCTTTAAATTTGCATAATCTCCATCAATGCTGACCACTTCATAATACCATGTTTCCATATGCTACCTCCATTTTTTATTTCATATAAATCTCACAGACTGCTTAAAGGCGCTACATGAATGTATTTTTTCGCATAGCTATTGATTCCCCGCAGTAATCCGTCTGCTAATTTTTCCATTTTTTTGTCACTGTGATCCGAGCACTGGTTGCCCAGTTCAATATCAACAGAAGGAATTGTACTGTATGAAGTCTGCGTCAAGTCAATCTCCGCAGCTCCTGTCCCGCTTATTTTCACTTTTTTAGAACGCAATCCCTTAATCAAAGCTTTTCCCAGAGCATCATGTTCTTTCCAATAAGAAGCAACCGGTTTTCGGTTTTTCAGCTGTTTCGGAACAGAAGCATAAAAACATCCTTTGTCATAGGAAAGTCCGTCACTGTCCCAATGCAGTGCAATATGACAATCTGCTACATTATTACATATAACCGTGCGCGCCACATTATCCAATTGTACATCCTTTCCATCCCGGACCATGAGCACATCATACCCCTCTGCCAGCAGTTTCTTTTTCAGAATCTGCGCCATACGAAATGTTACATCCCGCTCTGCGGTTCCGTCACGGAATGCCATGCCATCCGACACAGCCACAGCTTTGATAGATCCGGCTGCCGTTGTCCCTCCCGTTACTTTTGCAGAGCCATCCGGATGACACAGCGTTTTGACCGATGAACCGCCTTTCGTCCCATGTCCCGCATTGACTGCAATCACAATGTCCTTCCGGTTCTTTTTCGCCTTGTACATAACGGCATAGCCCGATGTAATTCTGGCATGATCCGCATATTTCCAGGAAGAGTCCAGATAAATTTTCTCCTTCCCCTTCGCATATCCGCATATCGGGAAACTGATGACCATCAAAAATACAATTAGAAATACTATCCCCTTTTTCATATACACTCCTCTTTCTAAACATTCGACAGTTTTTATCCCCCTGTAGGAGCAAAATATCTTTTCACTGTCTTTACTCTACCTCATTTTTTATGGTAACACAAGATAAAATCCCCGTGTCGTTGCATTTCGGTGCCTTTAAGAGTATCATTACCATGATACGAATTTTAGGAGGATAAATTTATGAAATTAAAAACAAGACAAATCACTGTTACAGCAATTTTACTCGCAATCTGCATTGTAAGCCAGTTTTTCAAAAACCTGAATGTATACATCACAGGCCCGATCATCAATGCCGCTCTGATTTTAACCACGGTATACGCTGGTCTGGCCTGTGGCATCATTTTAAGCGTGATCACTCCAATCACTTCCTTTTTCATCACCGGAAGCCCGATTATGGCAGCCATTCCTGCAATGTTCCCATGTATTATGATTGGAAATATCATTCTCGTTCTGGCAGTTGCCCTGCTCCGCAGTAAATTCGGTAAAAAAGCCGGTTTGCCCGTATCCATTGTAATTGGCGCTGTATTAAAGGCTCTGTTTATGGGAATTTTGATTTCTCTTATCATTCTGCCGAATATGCTCCCGGCAAAAATGCAGCCAATGTTACATGTCCTGCAGCTTCAATTTTCTGTCACACAGTTAATTACCGCTCTGATCGGCGGGGTATATGCTATCATCATTCTTGCGGTACTGCGTAATACCTCTCTTGGTGAGCAGGCGTAATCCCACATTACATAAATTAACGCCCCGGCAGCTACAACTACCGGGGCGTTTTATGTACCTCTCCAAAGTACCAGTTCTTTTTATTTTCTTTGTTTACTCTACATTTTTCAAAGCCTGATCCATCGGAATCTTCTTGATTCTCTGGAAATCAAATACCATAACAATCAGATATCCGATCAGCACAAATCCAAACATTTTTGCATAACCAATCGGTGTTACGCGAAAAGTGAACCAGCCGCTGTAGGAAAAGAGCATCATCCGCCATGCCGCGGCCATAACAAGTGTTCCAAGAATCACACTGATGAGATCCGCGATTACAACCACAATACTCGTTGAAAGCAGATACAGACTCGCGATCTCTTTGTTTTCGTACCCAAGGATTTTTGTCATGGAAATCGCATTTTCATTCTTCTCAATAATCAGTTTCGTCAGAAGATAGATCATAACCGCAGCCAGAAGAATACAAAGAATCTGGAAATAATTCATGTACGATCCCATCGAATGGTCAAGCTGATCTGCCATCTTTGTAATATCTCTTATCGTAATGGTCGTTGCAATATTTTCCTCATCAATATCTGTAATCCTGCTGTCGGATAAAAATCCACTGAATTCATTTTCCTTTAAGTCAAATACTTTTCCGTAATTGTCAATCGACATAAAGAGCGCAAGACTTTGGGACTTGTCATAAAATCCCGCAACTTTAAACTTGTAAGATTTGTTTTCATACTTTTCATCCAGCGATACGGTATCGCCAACGGTAAGTCCATACTTGTCAGCAAACGAAGTGGAAATATAAACTTCATTTTTCTTGAGCGAACTTAACTTTTTGATCTTTACATAGTTGCTGTTGTCCGCGATTCCATATACAGAAATCTCCTCATCGAGCACATCACTCTTTTTTACGAGTGAGGTCATGTCAAACTTCTCCGCATCTTTATTTTCTGTCGTAATCAGTTTATTATCGTCATCCTCATAGGATTTGAGCACATACTGGTATTTTGCAAACATCATGCCATCCGTATTGCTCTTGTAATAATCGAGCGTATCCGGCATACCGACCGCCATCGCAAGCATGATCATGATAAAGAAAATACCGACAAACAAGATCAGATAGTTTGCAACATTCTGGAACATGATACGCAGACGGAAACGGCTTAAAAAGCTCCATCTCGGCAGACGCATGGCTTTTTTGTTCTTTGCCTTTTTTAAATCATGACGTAAAAACTGCAGTGGTGTATGCTGCATCATGCGCACAATCACGATCAGGTTGACCACCAGCATGAGGATAACCGGAACCAGTGTGGTCTTGATAAATGCATCCGGATTCCAGATCGTGTAATACGTTGGCAGACTGTAACTGTTGTAATACATCGACACAACAATATTTTTAAACACCGTATAGCCGAGTATATTTCCGACAATCGCAGCCAGCAGTGTTACAATAACCGGCATGGACAGATAGTGCCGCACCAGCTCTCCCTTCGTGTAACCGGACGCGCGCAGCGTTCCGATCGCGGAGGACTCTTTTGCAATCGTATTGCTGATCGTCACGGCAAAGATAAATGCGATGATTACCACAAGGATATCCAGCAGCACACCGCCCATGGCTTTGTCCGATCCCATATCATCGGTTGCAAAATTGATCGCCGGATTTCCATATTTCGGTGTGTAATCTTCGAGCTCATTATCCGCAACAACCACCTGTGTGAGCAATGCACGCATAAAATTATCAGAGCGTGTTTTTTCCCCGGCCTCATCCGCAGGCTCCGTTTCATATTTCCATGCATAAGTATAGTGAATACTCTTGTGCAGCCGGTCGAAACCGTCCTGTGTCACCATTGCCACATCAAATTTCAGTGCATCAAACATCAGATCTGTGGTCTTTTCATGTAAGGTGGAGTAATTGACATACGCAAGCAGTCCCACAACTTTATAAGTCTCTCCGGAAACTGTGACGGTATCTCCCACCTTTATTCCGACGTTGTCGGCGTGCATACGGTCAATGGCAATTTCATCCGCCTTCTGTGGAAAACTTCCCTGCAGCATACATGCCAGGTTGATATCCTTTGTCTTTGCAAATACGCGGATCGTTCCATCCTTTTTCCCATCGTTATTATAATCTTCTTCCTCATTTCGGAAAAAGTTTTCATACAATGTTGTCTTTGTTGCCTTAAAATCCGGATCGTTTAATTTATATTTTTCTTCCGCATCCGCATATTTGTCTTCGATCTTGTCCTGTGCCTTTTTCCAGGCTTTGTCGTAGGCTTTTTTGTAGGCCTTATCATACGCCTTTTTGTAGGCTTTTTTATATGCTTTGTCGTAAGCTTTTTTATATGCCTTGTCGTAGGCCTCATCATACGCCTTGTCATACGCTTCGCTGTAGGCTTTGTCATGTGTCTCGTTATATGCACTGCTGTATGCACTGTTATACGCTTTTTTATATGCCGGAGCATAAGCCTTACGGTATGCACTGTCGTAAGCTTTTTTGTAGCTTCCGTCTTTTTTTGCCTGTGCTACCGCAGTATCCAGCATCTGCCCCGCTGTCTGTGCATCCATCCCCTGTGCCAGCAGGGATTGTTTTACCTGCGCTGCAAACTGTGCATCAAACTGTTTGACAAATGTTGCATCGAAACTCTGTTTAAATTTCGGATCAAACTCCTTCTTAAAAGATGACGCAAATTTTGCCGGAAACGATTGCTCAAACTGCTTTTTAAATTCTTTGTCAAAGGATTTCTTAAACTGTTCCGGAAATTTTTTATCGAATTCTTTCTTAAATTTATCCGGAAACTTTTCATCGAATTTTTCCTTAAATTTTTTCGGCAGTTTTTTATCCAGTTTCTTTTTTGCTTCATCCAGATAATACTGTTTGACATCCGCTTTTTCACCGGTCTCAATTGCCGAAAGCAAGGTGGCATCTGCCTGTTTTTTTAACTCAAAATGACCGTCTTCCTGTTTGTATTTTGTCACGCCTTCGCTTGCCGAAGTAATCATACTCTCGTTTGCCACATACATACCGGACACAAAGCCGATCGTGAGCACAAGAAACAGGAATACAACCAGATATTTTTTCCAGTCCCCGATCAGTTCTTTCGGTATTCTCCTGATCAGGGGATTTTTGATTTTTTTCATAGCAGCCCCCTTACCATTCCAGATCTTCCGCGGATACCTTGTTTGTATTGATGTCGTTGTGGCGCACCGCACCGTCACGGAGCTTGATCACATGGTCTGCCATATTTTTGATCGCCTCGTTATGTGTAACCATAATGATGGTATTTCCGTATTTTTTGTTGACCTCCTCAATCAGCTTTAAGATCTCCTTGGAGGTATTGTAGTCAAGTGCTCCCGTTGGCTCATCGCAGAGCAGAATATCCGGATTTTTTACAATCGCACGGCCGATGGAAACACGCTGCTGCTGGCCTCCGGACAACTGGTTCGGCAGTTTGTAGCGGTGCTCGTAAAGTCCGAGCGTATGTAACAGATCGTCAATATCAAGCGCATTGTCTGACAGATACGCTCCCACTTCGATGTTTTCCTTCACGTTTAGATTTCCAATCAGATTGTACATCTGGAATACATAGCCGAGATGCTTTCTGCGGTACTGTGTCAGCTTTTTCTCACTCATATCCTCTAACTTATCGCCGTTGATATTGATGTAACCGGAATCGGCGTTATCAATGCCTCCGATGATATTGAGCAGTGTGGATTTTCCGGAACCGGATGGTCCTAACAACACACAGAACTCCCCTTTTGCAACGGAAAAATTCATGCCGCGCAGGACTTCCTGACGCGTCTGTCCGCTTCCGAATCCTTTCTTTAAATCTACAATTTCCAAAAACTTCTTTTCTTCTTCTGACATAGAAACTCCCTTTCTTTTTGGTTTTATTTTTCATACTAATATTAGTTTTATCTAACCTCTGGTTCTTTTTTTAGGTCTCCCGCAAAAAGCGAAAGACCTGTGCTTCTTTTCTAAACCTTTTGTCCAAACGCGGACGATCTGTGCTTCTTTTCCCGACCTTCCGTCAAAACATGCGGACGGCCTACGGTCTGACAAGTCCGTACCAGCCTGCCAGCAGATATTTTACACCTTTTTCCGCAAACCGCAGTGCTTCTTCCTCGTCATCAATGTGCGTTACCATAAATATAAACATATCGATCTGTGAATGGGACATCCAGTGTACAACGCTTTGTTCCACCATCGGCACATGGTAAGCTTTGCACATCGCTTCACAGATAAATGCATTGTGCTCATCCATCTGGTCGACCAACCGGTCCGGCATACGTTCCATGCTTGATCCCTGCGCTTTTGTCAGCACTAAAAGCACTTCATCCCGGTAGGTGTACAGTTCATGGACAACCTGTGCGACTGCTTCAAAATCGCTGCTGTCATCATGCTCTTTTGCTTTGCCGCTCTCCATCTCCCTGACTTCAAAAGAAAAATGCTCCCGCAGAATTTCATTGAGCCGATCCATAAAATTTCCTACCACCTCACAGAACAGATCGTCCTTGTCCTGAAAGAAAAAATACAGTGCCCCTGTGGTCACACCCGCCTTCTGGCAGATTCCTCGGAGGGATGCCCCCGCAAACCCTTTCTCCATAAATTCTTTTTTAGCACATTGGATCAGGTGTGTCTTTGTCTCGTTGTCGTGTATCTTCTTTCCTGCCATGGTATCTCCCTGTAAATAAAAATGTAACATAACGTTGTTATGTTAGATAACACCGTTATGTTACATCATTCCCATATCTATGTCAATAGAAAAACTTATGCATTTTTCTGTTTGTGTTTATCATAAGCTGCAAACATGCCGGCAAGCAGTGTCCCCGAAATAGAATGCCAGGTGCAGGAAACAGCGCAGATGATCGCAGACTCCGGTGTTGCGGAAAACTGTGCGGTCGTTGTGGCAAGGTTTGTTGCCAGTCCCGCATTCTGCATGCCAACTTCGATGGCAATGGTTCTCTTTTTGGCGGTATTCATGCCAACAAGTTTTCCTGCTCCATAACCAAGCAGATAACCAAGTCCATTGTGAAGAAAAACAGCTACAAAGATTACAGCTCCGGACTGGAAGAACTTCGCGCCCTGGGAAGATACCACACCACCAACAACACACGCCAGCCCCAGTACTGCCACACCCGGCATAATTTTCTGTAACTCACTGAACATTTTCTTTTTCCCCAGCAGATAGTTTAAAAGGAAGCCCAGTGCTACCGGAAGAATAACCGTTTCCACAATGGAAACAAGCATTGGCAGTGCCTTGATGGAAATATTGGTTCCGCTTGCCAGAAGAGAAACCATAAGTGGTGTCATGATCGGGGAAAGAATCGTGGATACGGTTGTCATCCTACGGAAAATGCCACATCTCCACCACAGAGATACGACATGATATTGGATGACACACCACCCGGACAACAACCTACCAGAATGAGTCCCAGTGCAATGCCGGCAGGAAGATGCAGCACTTTCGTCAGTGCGAATGCCAGAAACGGCATAATCAGATACTGTGCCAATGCACCAACACAGATATCGAATGGTCTCTGTGCCAGAATCTTAAAATCCTGCGTTGTCAGTGTCAGACCCATACTGAACATAATAATACCGATGATGATCGACTGACTTGTAAACTTATTGGAAACCGGATCGGTAAATAACTGATGGTTTACCCATCCCATCATTCCCGGAACGATAAATGTTACTACCGCAATTGCAATTACCACAATTGATGTGTAGTCCGATAACCATTTGCTGAGTTTTTGTAGTGCTTTCATAAACTTTTCCTCCTTGGTCTGTTCACTGAAAAACGAATTCAGACATTAAAAAAGCCCCTTCCCAGATACTACTCTGGAAAGGGACGAATAAAATCCGCGTTACCACCCTGATTCCACAGAAAAACTCTGTGACACTTCACATACCAACATATGCTATCCCATAACGGAGGAAACCGGCGAAGTTTACTCACAGTTGTCTGCTTTCAGCCCGCTTCTTAGAGAGGATCATCCATATCCGGCTACTACCTGTTCGCACCACCCACAGGCTCTCTGAAAATAACGATAAGATACGATGCTGTTCTCGTCAACGAATTTCGGTGAACAATATTTTCTTTTCGATGATTATTATATTCCCCTGTACAGATATGTCAAGGAAAAATTTTCCACCAACGCTTTTCTGATTGACCTCTCCGTTTGCTCTTATGGGACATACATTACATCTTTTTCTCTATATGTCCCCACAACTTTCCATCAGTCTTTTTCAAAATGCTGATAATCCTTCGAATGTGTCCAGTCCCCACCCCAGGTAAATCCATATCGGGTAAAAAGCTTGTAACACAGATCATCGTGATCGATCTTGTGCGGAAAATCCCCACTCCGGTCAACATACGCTTTTGCATTTGCAGGCTCAATCGACAGCTTTCCGTTGACGGTTTTTACATAGGGGTTATAAAGTGTATTGATGTCGACTGCCATGCCCAGACCGTGTTTTGAGATTTTTGTCGTGTGGGAAATGAAACGGAAATTAAACGCAGAAGAATTGTTATCGCTCATGGATGCCTCATCATCCGCATCGTATTCATCCACCAGCCGGACTTTTTCAATGGGATATTCTGCCTCATACAACTGCCTGAAAATGGCAAGTACATCCTCTGCAATGGCTTTATTTACCACAAGTTCTCCCTCTTTTGTCTGACCGTCAAACCCCATGTGGAGCACATGAAGATAGCGGAGATCTTCCCGCGGTACGGTACAATCTGCCTTGTATGATTTTCCCTGCATCTTCTCAAAAATATCGTCCGGGATTTTGGAAATATAGAACGCTTCCTCTGTGATACTTTTGTTCATGTTTTGTTTTTTCTCACTCAGTTCTGTCCCTGAAGTCCTGTGATCCTGTTCTTTTTCACTGTTCTCCTGATCCGCAACCTCAGACTTTTTTGTGTTTGATTTTTCCGGATGCCGGATCAGACGGCTTCCGGTTACGACTGCGGCAGCTGCAAGTAACACGGCCGCAGTGATGATCATTCCTTTTTGTTTTTTCACCAGTTTCTCCTTACTGACACGTTTCCCTTTTCTGCAAACATAAAAATTCATCCGCTTCAACATGATAACACCGCTAAGCCTACGCTATCGAAAAAAGTGTCATGTGAAAGCCCGAAGGCCGCATTTCTGCACGGATGAATTGTGTATATTTTAGCACTGATTTTTGGAATTTGCTATATTTTCATAACAAAAAATGCATTTTTCTTTTAATGCACCCTCGAAAAATAATCCATCAGAATTCCCTTAATATGATTATACCTTCTGGCATAAGAATTCTCCACCCGTATAATCTCCATATTGTGTGCCTGACAGATGGCATTTTTCTTCCGGTCGCGCTCCTGCACCACCGCATCTTCAAAATGCTCTTTCCCGTCAAGTTCGATTGCCAGAACCGGCAGTTCCTTTTTTCCCTGTTTTTCGTACACAACAAAATCAAAGCGCCCCATATAAAACAGATCATCATATGTCATATTGTCCTGAAACACCTGCGATATGGCAACTTCTTTGTGGATCACATACTTACTCTGGGAAAGCCAGATATTTTCGAGCGCATGCGTCAGGTTTTCGAGAAACGCATTTTCGGTAGCGGTAGAAAACGGCTGGATGCCAAGTGCACGGGAACTGATATGTTTTTCCGTAATCTCTGACTTCCCGTTGGTTTTGATGTACTGCGCAAGTTCATAAAGATCATCGTCTGCCTGTCCTGCATGCAGGCGCTCCAGTTCTTTGCTGTCTGCGAGCAGAACAAGCTTGTCTTTCGCCCGTGAGGTTGCAACATTGATCAGTTCCTTATTGTTTTTCAGCCATTGATAGGTACCGACATTGGTGCGGTCGGACAGTGCCGTGGAAAAAAGCACCACATCCTTTTCATCTCCCTGAAAAGCATGCACCGTTCCACAGACTAAATTTTCGAGGTGGTTTTCTTTGATCGCCTGCTCGATCAGTGCCCGCTGGTTTACAAACGGTGTGATCACCGCGATACTTTTGTCCGTGTTCTGCTTCGCGTATGCAATGACCTCGTCTGCTTCCGCCGGAGATGTATTTTTGATCTCGGCACGGTCACTTTTTACATCTACATAGACAAGTGGCTCCGGCTCTTTGCTTTTTGAACAGATCTGCAGTTTGGAATTGTAATATTTTTTATTGTTAAATCCAATAATCTCTCTGTTGCAGCGGTAATGGCTGCGCAAAAGCACTTCATCACTCACCGCATCACATGCCAGATACGTTTTGTAAATCGAATTCTTTCTGTAATCATATTCCTCTGCCACATGATACCGCCGTCGCAGCTTGCGGTTGATCAGTTCTCCGAGCAGAATAACCGGATTCAGCTGCTGCGGATCTCCCACAAGCATCAGTTTCTCTCCACGGATAATCGGGACAAGAGAGATCGCAACATTGCACTGGCTGGCCTCGTCCATAATGGTCATGTCAAACAGCGGCTCCGGTTCCCCGATCTTATGTGCCGATATGCAGGTAGTGATAATAACCGGAAAAACACGCTGCAGCTTCTTTACATTTTCGGATTTCTGCATGTATTTGTTGAATGCCCGCGCCTGTGTCTCTGGATTTTCTCCGGAATCTAAAATCTCCCGCAGTTCCTGATATTTGGGTTCTTCGAGTGTCTTGATATAACGCGCAGACGTATAAAATAAATACTGATAAAATTCTTCTTCGTTGCGGTCGAGAAGCTGCAGGGCATCCGAATCAGAAATTTCGCCAATCTGGTGGATTCTCTGATCAAGCCTCTGCATCTGGTATCCCTGCAGGTCCATCTGAAACGGGAGCAAGTTCATGGCATTTTTGATATGTTCCTGGTATTCCATGAGATGCGAAAGTGTCTCTTTCCGCTCCTTTAAATCCAGAATTTCCTCATACTCTTTCAGTCTCGCAGAAAGACGTTTTGCACGGTCAACCCGGTCATCCTTGCGCTTATCGAGCGTGGACGTAAATATTTTTACGGTCTGCACCTGATTGCGCAGGCGGTTGATGTAGCTGATTGCAGCTTTAACTTTGTCTATATTTCCAAGCCGCAGTACCGGAAACGGAATGGTCTGTCCATGGTACTCAAGATGCGTCAGTTTCTCAAATACATTGTCGATTGGAACGTTATTGTAGGACGCAAATAAAACGGTCGTATTGTTAAAAAACGCCGTTATTATCGTGTTGATGATCGTATTTGTTTTTCCCGTGCCCGGTGGCCCCTGTATGTAGGCAAGCGGATATTTCATGGCGTTGTTGATCGCCAGCAGCTGATCCAGATTGATGTTCTGATTGATCAGTGCAATCGGATACGCCTTGGTGCGGCGCGGCCGTTCTAACAATTCCCCGAAGAAGGCTTTGACTGGATAAGTAACCTGCTGCTTTTCAAACATATCAAGTATGGCTTTGTACTCGTCATGCAGATTCAGCACTACATCCATCCCAAGCCCCAGCACATACGGCATATCATCTACGACCGGCTTTTGCCCGCCATGACCGGTAATCGCATCTTTGATTTTTTCCAGATTGTTTTCAAAATCTTCCAGCAGTTCGTACTCGTCCGCATCCAGAAATTTACGCGCATTTTCTGTCTGTCCGTCAATGCCAAACTGTGTGCAGACTGTGATATCTTCATCCGGCTGAAACACTCTGTTTTTCACATCAAGGTTCAGGTTCCGGTATGCCAGAACATACAGCCCCTTCGCCGTGTGAATACTCAATACATTGAGTGCCAGTTTCTTAATTCTTAAATTGGTGCTCTTTTTCTTTTCGTGAGACAGGGAATACTGGAAATTTGACACGACCTCCTGAAACTGCTGATCGTTAAGTGCATACCGTCCGTTTTTCACACGATCCCCATCGATATAATGGATCAGATCATAATCGGTGATGTAAGGCGTCGTATCCATGCGGTTACATAGTTCCAGATAATTTAGTATTTTCAGATTTGCAGAGCTGGAAAAAATAGTTTTATAACGCTCCGGATGCATCTCGATATCTTCGATCAGCTGCCTGTTTTCCGGACAGTACGTTCCTTCAATGACTTCCGTGGACAGGATGGAATCCACGAAAATTTTGTCATATTCCCCCAGTGTATACATTCCGAGGTGCAGACCATCTACTTTGAGGGTACGTTTTGCCGGATCGAGATCACGGATTCCAATCCAGTATTTTGTAATCTGATCCGCTTTGTTCCGATATTCGATTTTCAGCCACTTTCCCTCATGAATTGCCCGGAAAATGTCCCTGCAAATCTGATTCATACTATGCTCCGTCCTGTTTTACATGATATCTCTATCATTCATTATGATGTTCGGACAGAACCTTTGTCAAGCAAATCCTCAATTCCCCTTGCTGCTCAAAGGATTACTTCTTGTTTCAAAAAACTGATTGTTATCTATGCGTGCGCGGTTTTTGTCGTTGTACATACTGCTCTGCCGGATTGCGGCATTTTCTTTTTCCTGTTCCGGTGTGTTCTCCGCAAAATGTTTTGGTCCTGCGGTAACCGGATCTGCATCCGTTCCTACAAGCATCGCTGATTTATCCGTGTAATTTTTGGGTTTCATGACATACCTCCAACTTTTTTGTTAGTATGTCCGATTTTTATCCTCTCCACTCCCGTAAGTAAAAGTTTGTAAAAACTTCCGTAACCGGTCTGTCTTCGGATTCTCGAAAAATTCTTTCTTAAATCTTCTTCTAATGGAATATCGTACTCTTTCTCAATTCGTCCGACATCGTTTCCAGATGACCTTTTACTGTTCTTGCAATGATTTCATCATCTTCCACGATAAAAATGCGATACATTGATTTAGTATCTGCCACGCAACCGCTGCTGTTCGCCTTCTTCTCCTGATGCAGAAAAAGATAATCAGCACAGCAATAATCACCAAATAACTTCCCATTGCCTGTCCTCCTGCGTTTCCATCATGAAATCTTAGTTCCTGCCTTTGAATACTTTAACGCTTCCTTACAATATACAGACTGATTTACAATCCAAATCAGGCACACTACAAGAGAAGGTAAGAATCCTATGCCAAAAACAAGTGCACAGACGGCAAGCACAATGGACAGAATCGTACAAACCGTGTTTGTGGAGGCGTAAGCTTTAACCTCAAAATCATAATCATCCGGGTGGAGATGCGAAACTGACAGAAGATTTTCTATGCAGGATGAGGCAGAGCAAAAATTGACAGGGAGCAGACAAATGAGCTTGAATATGCCGATGAATCGCAGAAAGAGGAGAACTCAGACAGACAGCCGGTAAGAAATCCTGAGAGGGAGAAGCCGAAGTAGGAGGATAAGGATAAACGTTTCAGTGGTACATGGACTTTGGAACAATATAAAGGACAGTATAGATCCGCTATGTATGCAGCAGTGAAAGCCCACCGGGAACATCACCCAACGGGTCTGTTCCCGACCTCACGGTCAGATACATATGAATAGTTGTGTTTATCCTGCTAACACTAATGGTATATCCATTGACTCCATAACAAAATTTGTGTATAATTTTGTTATGGAATGAGGAGGTGTTTTTATGCCAGCAATCAAATCAAGTGCTGATTTAAGGAATAATTACAATGAAATTTCTACATTTTGTCATAATTATCCTGAACCAGTTTTCATCACAAAGAATGGAAAAGGCGACCTTGCCGTCATGAGCATTGAAACCTACGAAGAACTGACCAGCCGCTTTGAACTTTACAGCCAGATCAAGGAAGGAATGGACGATATTGCCACAGGCAACACCAGACCATTTTCCGAAGCTATGGCTGATATCAGGAGCCGCCGCAACCGATGAGCTATCAGGTTCATATCACTTCCACCGCAGAACACGATATTATGCGTGCTGCGGATTACATCCAATTTACCCTCAGAACTCCCGATGCCGCAGATAATCTGTTAGATGCTGCGACTGAACAGATAGGCTCACTAGCCGACCTGCCACAGAAGTTTTGTCTGGTAGATGATCCTGTACTGGCAAGCTGGGGCATTCGTTTTGCGATAATCAATAATTACCTTGCCTTTTATACCATTGATGAAGAAAAGCAGACTGTAATCATAGTCCGCTTTCTCTATCAGAAAAGTAACTGGACTTCCATTCTTCGACAGGGATTTTCCCTCATTTAAGGAATCTGGTTTTATGCAGGTTCCTTTTTAGTGCATATTATGTAATTGCTCTTGCGCATCTATTACATCTACCTGAATCCGTGAACCTTGTTTCAAAATGAAAAGGCACACAGGAAATGTTTGCCATATTTGTTATCGTACACTAAATTTTGAAAATGCTGCCCATATCGGTCAATGGTTCTTTCCATGATCTCATAAATTGTGCGTATTCCGACAGTTTTCTCCTCGTTATCAGAAAGGGAATATGTCACATCCCGGAAGGTCTGTCCGATATAAACAGCTTTCCCATCACGTGGATGCTGGATATTCTGGCAGCATTCCCTGACGGATCCCAGCCATTCTTCTTTACTTTCCTGTCTGGGATTCCGTTTTATGATGAAAGACACATTGTTGTATTATCTTTCTGGTCTGGTCCATAAACCCAGTACATCCTCATTGCGCCACTGGTTTTATTTTCCAGATATGATTGCCTCACTTTCATTCCATAACGTCTGGATAATGGCTCTATTTCATGGGTTTGAAGACTCGGATAACCCGGATCAGCCGACAACAGCTTTAAAGCCTTTCCCCATTTTTTATACAACTGTTCTTCCTTCTTTTTTATATTACCGGAACGATATTTCTCCTGCAGATCTAACCAAATTTCCTGCATTTCAGGAATTCCCATTCGTATATTAAAATTCATCTCTTATTCCTTTTAAAAATCTGACAGGTCAATAGCCCGGGAAACATCGCCTCTCTTAAAGTTACTTACTGCACAATCCATATCTGCCAGAGTTCTGGCTGAAATGCTCTCTGGCACTGCCAGTTCCCGAGGTTCCAGAATAATGCAGCCATTTCCGTATTCTTTGACATTATAATACTGATAAGCAGCTCCTCTGAGCGTAATTCTTTTTTTGTTATCCAGATGGGCAACATAATCTTTTATTGCTTCCATTACCAACACCTCCCTATCAAACTTAAATTTATCGATTTCTTTATTATCTAATCTGTTAGTAATCTATCCAACAGCATCTGCCTATTATTTATAAACATTTCTGTTACCTGGTAACTCTCTGTATCCTCATATTCGCACAGATGTATGCGTCCATTATCAAAACAATAGATATCTGCATCTGGTATTCCTAACAAAATTGGCGAATGCGTAACTATAATAAACTGTGCTCCCTCTTTTGCACATCTGTATATTTGCATCAACAATGTAAGCTGTCTCTGCGGCGATAATGCAGCTTCCGGCTCGTCAAAAAGATACAAGCCATTTGGATTCATATTATTCTGTGCTAATGCGAGAAAACTCTCTCCATGTGATTTTTCATGATATTTAGCGGAAGGATGTGTAATATCTGCATATTCTTCTTCCTGCGTTGCAACATTATAAAAGCTTTCTGCCCTAAGAAAATATCCCCACTTTTCCTTCCGATAGCCTTTGGCAATTCTTATCGCATCACACAACTCTGAATGTGTATCATGCGTAGAAAAAACATAATTCTTCGTTCCACCCTCAGGATTAAAACCATGTGCTACGGCAAGTGCTTCCAATAAAGTTGATTTACCGCTGCCATTTTCCCCTACAAAAAAAGTAATTGGTTTGTTAAAATCAAGTTTTTCAACTCCCTTAAAAGCCCTGATTCCCTTCAGATAACTATCCTTATCAATTTTATCCCAATCAAATATTACTCCTTGTATGAATTGATCATTCACCTAATCACCTCCTTGTAAAAAACACTTTCTAATCCCCATCTTCTTGCCCTTTAGACAAGAAGCATTCTTCACCTTCAGTTCGGTCAATTTCGATTTGGTAAACCATCTATACAATACTTATTTGTCTTAAATGTCGCATGAAACAGATTACGCAAAAAAGAAGTCATTTCTTCCCAATAACCGTAAACATTCGCTTCTTGCATCGGCGTATCGTATTCATCCAGTAAGATAATTACTTTTTTCCATATGCATGCTCCAAATATCTGCACAAATAATTAAGACTGTCACACGCGGTAACATCATCCCTGTAGTTCCACCACTGCCGTATGAAATCTGTCTTATCAATGTAAAAGCACTGACTTTCTCTTAATGCTGCAAAATCCTGTTTGCCAATTCCAACCTGGTTTTGCATAGTTCTACCCACTTTCCACGGTTTTGTGCTTTTCATTATTTTTATTTATCATAGCAGATAACGTTTTAAAATGCCACCTTCTCCAGATGTTTTCATTTCTAAATGCGTCTGTAAGTATGGAGGACAAAACTTAACAGATCCCAAAGCAATTCTAAAAAAATATAAAAAAATTTTCCTTTACAAGTTATTCAATTTTAATACTATAATACAAGGGATTATAAAATAGTAAAGAGGCCTGCCATCATGCAGAACATAAAAACGATTGCCGGAACTTTCACGATAGGCACTTATGAAATTCCAAAACAATATGTATGTGCAAAAACACCCACAATTACACAAAAAAATGATATCTGTGAGATCGTAACCTACGATCAGCAGATTACCGTAAATGGACATAACTATGCTCCGGTACTGCATCAAAACTGTATGCAGCCGGAGCAGATTACATTATATCCACTTGTAATCCGGCAGGAACACGCGACACTGACCGTGTCCGACCGTTATCATACCGGACATTGGAAATCCGGGGATGACACACAGATTTCCGACTGGCGTCCAAAGCTTATGCACCGGGGATGTGTGCCATGTACTAATTGCGGAAGGTGTTAGCACTTTTTATATTTTATTCCAGCCAAAGTGTAACCGCAGATTTATTTTCACTTGGTCTGTAATATATTTTACGGTCTTTTATGCTAACTCTATGACATATTATTTAAAAAACCTTGGGAGTGCCAGCTCCCAAGGTTCTAAAGTTCATTACGGAGAAATGTAGTAGCCTGCTACAGATGCCAATACAGAAATAAGAAAAGTGATTATGATTCCAAGTGGGTCAATAAAAACCTGAAGTGCCAGCTTCAGGTTTTTATTTTACAACAATTTCTTATTTTTTTGCCTTCTTTGATTTTGTTTCCTGTCATTAACAGAAAACCGGTTACCATCCACAGGTTTCCCTGTAAACAGTAACCAATAAAAAATTTTCTCACCTATTTTTTTCGGTTTTATTTCCACACTTCTTCTGCGATTTCCTTCACAAGTGCAAGTTTTGTCCACTGCTGCTCTTCGGTCAGCTTGTTTCCGATCTCACAGGATGCAAATCCACACTGCGGACTCAGGCACAGACGCTCCAGCGGAATATACTTTGCTGCTTCACGAATTCTTGCGATCACCTTATCCTTATCTTCCAGTTCCGGCTTTTTGGTTGTGATCAGACCAAGTACAACTTTCTTGTCCGGAGACACCTTTGCAAGCGGTGCAAAACCACCGGATCTTTCATCGTCATACTCCAAAAGCAGTGCATCCACATGCTCCTGCGCAAACACGTAATCTGCCACGGAGTCGTATGGACCGCTGGTAAAGAATGTAGAGTGATAATTTCCACGGCAGATGTGGGAAGTGATCACCATATCCTCCGGTCTGTTTTCGAGTGCAAGGTTATTCACCTTTAAGAGCCGAGCCTTTACCTCTTCAATATCAACACCAAGTGACTGGTATCTCTGCTTTGCAGCATCTCCGACAATTGCGCCCCAGGTACAGTCATCCAGCTGCAGATTGCGACATCCGGCTGCATAAAACTGCTTGATTACATCCTGATATGCCTTTACGATATCCTCGATCAGTTCCTCATCGGTTACATAAAACTTTCTTGTCTGCTCAATGTTCTGCGGAACGATCATCTGCTGATACATCTGTGCCGGTGCCGGAATCGTATATTTTGCAACGGTCTGCCCATCTTCAAACTGCTTTAAAAACTTAAAGTATTCTACAAACGGATGTGCTTTTGCTTTTACCTTTCCTACGAGATAAGTTGCTTCAAGATCTGCCATCTCTCCGTTAAACTGTACCCCGCCGCCATCTTTCTCGTGGGCAATGCCTTCAAATCCCCACATAAAATCCAGGTGCCAGAATTTTCTGCGGAATTCTCCATCGGTGATCGCATGGAAGCCTGCTGCTTTCTGCTTTGCAACGATTTCTGTCACGCACTCATCGGTGATGCGGTCGAGTTCTTCCTTTGTGATGGTTCCTTCCTCAAAAGCTTTCTTTGCAGCTTTTAATTTTTCCGGTCTTAAAAAACTTCCTACAAAATCATAACGAAATGGTGTCTTTAATGTGCTCATGTATTTAATAACCTCCTGTGGTTTGCTTTCATTTGCTCTGTTTATTTTACCATTTCGAATTTTGTCTGTATAATACCTTATTTATAGGGTTATCCATAGTTTGAAGCTATATCGGGTTATAATAAACCTATCTGAAAAACATCCCCCTCTTATTTATACAGCTCGCTTAATTCAATCAGTATACGATCTTTTTCCCGGTCACAGGTAAATCCTGCTCTTGAAAAAAAGCCATACCTGCAACATGCCAGACTAGTCTGCTTTACCTGACGAATTTCGTTCTGGACGATACTCTCTGTTACAGGCTCTTTTCTGATTTTTGCTTCATAGAAACTATTTCCGAATTCAGGTACATCACTACCTCATTTTCCGGCATCAAGCAACTTCAAAATGCTCTGTGCCCGTTTCTTAAATACTTCGTTTTCCGATCCCTGGGCTATACCCGCAATGCGCACCATCTCATCCTCATACGGCATACAAAATTTAACCGCATCTGTTAAAAGCCGGTCAGACTCTAATGTGCTGTCTAATGCATGATCAAAGTCATACAACGGTGCCATGCCCACATACTCTCCGGTATCCGTATTTCTAATCCAGCCAAAATTACCTGCATGCCGGTCTCCATTTCCGATTATCGCATCTATAATAAGCATTTGCGCTCCGGCTTTTCCAAACAGATCTATAATTGTCTGCTCATCAAAATCATCCGGATCAATTCTTCCCGACTGATCTGCCTGCTCAAGCATCACCTTTGGGGAAGTTATATTAGAAATTGCGATTCCTCCGTCTGTCTCATCTGCTCTTTCTACAGAAATTCCGCATTCCCTGCAAAGCTTCATACATTGCAGTTCCACGGAAATATCGCCATATTTGTAGAGCTTTCCGTCCTGTTTCCATTCCTTTGACAGTGCACCACCCACGTAGAGTGTCGGTGCCGCCTGTCCTGTAAATTCTTCGTTTCCGTCCCAGAATGGTTTGTAATACGGACTGATCTCCTCAAAACATATCGAATCATCCTCAGCTTTTGTCCAGTAACAGTCGATGAAACTCAACGCTCTGGTCTCACGGTTAATGCGCGTACGCGCTCCCTGTCCGAATGTGATGCCCTTTAATTTCCGTGCTATCGTGTTGGTACCTGAGGAATAGCGGTATTTCATCCATTTTGTGAAGGTGTGATTGTCTGCACCTTTTTGCTGCATCAGCCCCGGAAGAAGATTATAATTTAATGTTTTTTCTTTCTCTATGTCGTAAACAGGTGTGTTTTTACACATTAGCATCATGGGATCACCCCTTTTATATAAATTCGATCGGTAATGCAACAAGATTTTCTCTTAAATATGTCTTTTTATCAATCAGACATAAAATAACTCCGAGACCTCTTTTTTTATCACTTACCTTATCCAGTACCTGATTCATTGCTCCCATACTTGCCTTGGGATTGCCGGACATTTTAATCTCGACCGGATATAAGACTCCATCCTCCTCTATCACAAGATCAATTTCGTTTTCACCGGAAGCATTTCTGTCTTTCCCTCTGTAATAAAAAATGTTAAATCTGTAATCTTTGCCCTCGTTGGAATAGGATTTTAAAATTTCAGACACTACAAATGTCTCAAACATATTCCCTGCAACCGCTGAACATTTCAATGTTTCGGCAGTAAGCCATCTGGTAAGATAACATGCCAGTCCGGTATCCCGGAAATAAAGTTTTGGTGTCTTTATTGCCCTTTTAAGTGCGCTCGCACTATACGGCTGGAGCAGATATACAATTCCGGTTCTTTCCAAAATAGATATCCAGTTCTTAATTGTCGGCTCACTTACCCCGACGTCTCCTGCTATGTTGGAATAATTGAGAAGTTCACCTGTTCTTGCAGCAACTGCCGTCAGAAATTTGGTAAATGTAATACCATCTGCCGCCACCAGTTCATTGATATCCCTCTCCAGATAAGTTGCAACGTAAGAAGAATAATATTCTTGCCAGTCCCTGTCTATATCATAAAGCTCGGGATAAGATCCTTTGTGGATAATTTCCCATATATTGTCATATTTTACAATCTCTTTTTCACGTTCTTTGATATATGCATCGGTTGGGATAAAATGCCGGTTAAATTTTACACCATAAATCTCCCGCATGGATAATCCGGTAAGCTCTGAGATTGACACTCTTCCTGCCAACGATTCACTCATGCCTTTGATAAGTTCAAGTTTCTGAGAACCGGAAAGAAGAAACATCCCTCGCTCATCCGATTCATCGGCAATCTGCTTGATATCTTCCAGAATACTGCTTTCTTTTTGAACCTCATCTATAAAAAGCGGCTGTGGATTGTTTAAAAAAAACAATTTAGGTTCTTCCTTCGCCTGCATTCTTGTCAGTCTGTCATCAAAATTTGCCCGGTTAAAATCCTTGAATTCATGCTTTATAAGTGTTGATTTCCCGACCTGTCTGGCTCCTACCAGTAACATGCACTTGCTGGTAGACACTCTTTGTTTCAATATTGGCGTTATCGCTCTTTGTATATATGGCATAACAAACCTCCGGCTAATCTAAACTCTGATTTTATTATAGTCGTTAATATATACAAAATAAATAAAATATACGCGTAATCTAAAGTTATATTTAGATTAGCCGGTATTTTTCAAGACACACAAGCTGTACATCCGGAATCCCGTTAAACACGCACGGTACAATGCCAACTTCCTCATCATGAATGTGGTTGTATATCGTTTCAATCCGGGCAAGATCCATTTGTTTTGCACTTCGGATATTTATCATAAAATATACTCCATCTGCTGCTCCTTGGTTTTCAGCCCCATCTTTTCATAAAATTTCTCCGCCGAAGTATTTCCCGCCCAGACATTGAGCGTCACTTCATAGCAGCCTAAACGCTTTGCCTCCTCTTTTACATGCACAAACAACTTCTCTCCGATGTGCTGTCCTCTGGTACTTGCATCGACGCACAGATCATCGATAAAAAGTGAGGTAAACGGCACCATATTGTTGGAAAATGGCTGCTCCCGCAACTGACAGAATGCATAGCCGAGACAGTTGTCATTCTCATCTGCTGCAACATAAATCGGTTTGGTATCATCCTTTATCATCTGTGCAAGTTCTTCGTTTGTGTTATTTTGTGGTTCCCGGGATAAAAATATCCGGCCGGATATCTGCATGGATCTGAAGCACCTGCTCTAACAGTTCGATCAGTCTTGGGATATCGTTTTCGTTTGCTCTTCGAATGTTCATCTGCTTCTTCTCCTTCTGCCTGCGTTTTAAACTTTTTGCTCTTGTATAATTATAACTCACTTTTGCCATGCGAAAAAGGAGAAATCTCTTTATGTGTCTTTTCCTCGAAAATTAAAATAAAAATTAACACAAAAACAGCGGTACCATAAAGATTTTTCACCTTTCCTGATACCGCTGTTTCGAAGTTTCTTATCCGAAAACAAATATTTTTAATAATCCAGCAATCACGATAACAATTCCCACCACAACAACAATGGAATAAATTTTCTTTGATTCCGGATCGTTTTTCATTCAAAAAAAACTTGGTTCTGCTATGCTTTTTGATGATTTTATTGTCCTGTTAAGTGATATAATAATATGGTAAATTATTACAATACAGTTATAAAAAGGACAATAAAAATGTTTTTTGCATACGGAGAAAAAGAGATTACATACCTCAAACGGAAAGATAAACGCCTCGCAGAAATTATCGATAAAATTGGAATGATTGAACGGGAAGTTGACACCGATTTATTTTCAGCCGTAATTCATCATATCATCGGTCAGCAGATTTCAACAAAAAGCACAGGGCAACCATCTGGAAAAGAATGAATGATCAGTATGGTATCATTAACGCAGATACCATACTGAGTGCCGGAGTTTCCAATTTACAGTCACTGGGAATTTCCTTCAGAAAGGCAGGGTATATTACCGATTTTGCCCAAAAAGTAAAGGACGGAACTTTTGATATTGACGGAATCTGGAAAAAATCGGACGAAGAAGCCATAAAAGAATTATCTTCTTTACAGGGAATTGGTGTCTGGACCGCGGAAATGATTCTGTTGTTTTGTATGCAGCGTCCAAATGTATTGAGTTTTGGTGATCTGGCAATCCAGCGCGGTATGCGGATGGTTTATCACCACAGAAAAATTGACCGCAAACTGTTCGAAAAATACCGGCGGAGATTAAGTCCGTATCGCAGTGTGGCAAGCCTGTATTTCTGGGCTGTAGCCGGAGGTGCTATTCCTGGCATGAAGGATTTTGCACCTCAAAAATAAAACTCCTGACTTTATCAAAAATATTCTAATGTAAAATTACAACTGCTTCCGGCAGCATCGGACGACTCTGTACCGCTCCATTTTCCAGTGGCTCGATACCAAAGATTTTGTTTATGACAATATCTGCATAAGTGGAATGATTATAATCTTTTCCCCACTCATAACCGCCTTTATTCTGCCGTTGTCGGGTCATAAGGAGCAGCAAAACCCTTCTGGCTGTACCAGCTGTTTCCATGCAGCCTCATATCCGGCAGATTAAAATACCATGCACCGCATCCGCAATCCATGTACTGTAGGATTGCACATCGCCGCTGCCTTTCAGCCAGTCGTATGCATCCTGATTTCCGATGCTCTGTCTAATAATTTCTTCATCGTTCTGGTTGAATTTATCAACATACTGTTTTAGTTTATCCATGAATGTCATCCTTTCACAGCACCGGCAACAATACCATTAATCAGATATTTCTGCATAAACAGGAAGAATATAATCATTGGTATTGCAGATAACGTTAAAAAGGTCAATGCGTAATCCCATCTCATGGAGTATGCGCTGAAGAAGGAATATACGGTTGTAGTAATTGTTTTCTTTTCCGCGCTCTGCAGCATTGAGATCGTTTACAGATAGCGGTGTATATTTCATATGTTCTTGGTAGGATTATAGGGATTTTTGTAAAAATGGAAATGAGATGGAAGTTTTTATGAAAACGTGTTCAATGCTGATTTTATCATAAAAAAAAAGACCTCATAGAACGATTTTCACTCTACAAATCTTGGATCAAGGATGGACAACACTTTAAAATTATTAAGCCCCGTGAAAATACTCTCTTTTGTAGTGCGCAGGCAGCCGGTCAGAACAGCAAATGCCAGACTGTCATTGGTCTTTAACGCCATTCCAAAAATATGACAATATCTGGATACTTGAACCCAAAATATCCTCATCCATAGAAAACTTTCCATTTTGCATCCCGGTAATTGCTTTATATTGCAGCTTTTCATCGTCAGAAAGGTTGTCACTTTCCAAAAGGAAATCAAAACGCTGTGCTTCCCTTCCTATCAATTCCGTAATACGGTACTTTGCTGCTTCAAAATTCAATCCCTCCACGCTCTTGAGGGATAGAAAAATAACCGGGTATTTTCCCATATATTCGTCACAAAGTGCCTTGTTTTCTATAATGTTTGATGTTTCCATTTCCACACCTCCCTGTGTTGTTGTTGCCTGCATTATATACGCGGCAGTATGGAAATGACAAAGGCAAAACGTGAAATCGTTTTCACCCTTTGTTTTTTATTTCCCTGTATTCATACATGATTGGTATGAATATAATTTTTCTAAAAATGCAGTATTTTACAGGATTTAAGGACAAATAATCCGGGGATTTTATTCTGAATTGTCGTTATGTTTTATGAAATGTACAGATAGATATGCCTAATATATGAAAACGTTTACAGTTGTTTTTTATTGCCAAATAATCCCTTTTTTCCTATAATAAAGGATGCAAAGACCATATTCCTTTCCATGGTCTGACCGCATGAGAGACGGCAGTACCGGGAAAGTGTTCAAAACCGCTTCCTTATAGGAAGCAAAAAAGGGGGAAATCATGGAATTTAAAGAAATCATCAACGCAATCCGCCAGTATCCATGGCAGGTAACTGTAGCCGTTATATCGCTGATACCACTGTACATCATTGATCTGAAGTTTTTAGCCAAAAGAAAAGTTGGGCTGAGCAGAAAAATTGAAATTGCAAAAGAACGCGGACATGTCACAAAGGGAATGATTATAAAAAAAGATGCAAAAAGAATCACGGTCAACCGGTCAAATTCCGACTACAATTACTGGGCGGCAAGGTATACTTACACGGTAGCCGGAAAGGAGTACTGCAGAAAATTCTCCTGTTCTCCGCTAAGCAGCACCAGATCCCATCTGCGGACAATCATAAATGTCTACTGGATCGATGATCCTGCCAGACCTTTCTGGGATTACAGCGAGGATCCACTGGGAGACCTGTATAACATTTTTACCACACTGTTCCCATGGATCGTCGCTATTCTCCTTATTCTCTTCCTGCCTGGTGGTGCTGATGCGGTCAGACAGTATCAAATACCAACTATTTCCGGATAGTATCCACAAGTTTTCTCGTCTCTGCGGACAATTCCCTGATATTGCCGAAATCTCCGGCTTTTACAAGATCCCCTTTCACCATCCAGCTTCCACCGCAGCAGAGGATCTTGTCACAGGAAAGATACTCCGTTAAATTTCCTGCGTTAATTCCGCCGGTCGGCATAAACTTAAGCCCCACATACGGTGCTGCCATCGCTTTGATCATGGCAATTCCGCCAGCCTGCTCTGCCGGGAAGAATTTCACAATGGTAAGACCTCTTTTGACCGCCTGTGCGACTTCTGAAGGAGAAATGCAGCCCGGCAGAACCGGAATCTTCTTTTTCAGACAGTAATCTACGATCTCCGGATCAAATCCCGGACTTACGATAAACTTTGCACCGGCTGCTGCAGCCGCATCGACCTGCTCCTTCGTAAGCACCGTGCCGGCTCCCACCAGCATCTGTGGAAAAGCCTCCGTCATCCGGCGGATGGACTCCTCTGCTGCTGCGGTGCGGAAGGTCACTTCCGCACTCAAAAGTCCTCCTTCGACCAGTGCCTGTGCAAGCGGCACTGCATCCTCTGCATCTTCCAATACAACGACCGGAACCACTCCGGTTTCATAAAATTTTTCTTCTAATTCATTCATGTTATTACCTCACCGTTTTATCGTTTGATATCAAAATTCATTTCCATCACATGCCGCTTACAAATGCATCTCCGCCTCCGACCCGGTCGAGGATATGAAAGGTCAGACGTCTGCTTTCATAAATCTGTCCATCTTTCCACAGATATGCCAGAAGGCTGTTTTCGCTGCAGCTGTGTGCAAAACGGACATGTCTGGCAATACATTTCAGATTCGGATACTCTTTGACAAATGCGCAAAATACCTGTTCCTGCTGGTCACGATCCGGCTGGAACGGAATATCATCCTTTACATCGCCTGCGGCATGATCCTCATCCTTTTTCCAGATATGGTAAGGCTCGATGCCAAAGAGGACATCCACATACAGAACCGGTGATGATATGGATTTTGTTGCTGTAAAACCCGGAACTGCAAAGATCCGGTGCTATGTATATGGGAAAAACAAGGATCGTTACGGGGACACAATCAAGGTATCTGTAACAGAGGCAAAGAAAGATTACTCTCTCCGGAAGTCCGGTGCTTCTGTCAAGTATGAGAAGGTCTGGGACGATTTTGACTTAGAGGAACAACAAAGATCACCTGCAGCTATACTAATTCCAAGGATGAAAAAAAATCGGTTGTGTATACGGTAAAAGTAGTTGCTGATGATGATTGATTCCATCGAAGCACTATGAATCCATATTTATATTAAATAATATGTAAAGCCACGCAGTCAAAATATTTTACTGCGTGGCTTTTTGCGTGGAGTTCTTATATAAAGAATCTTGATTTCTTAGGAAATGCATTTGATGGTGTTCTGTTCAATTTTCTGAAATTATTTGTGTGAATCACCCATGAATCATTACCTATTTCACTTTTATTTTCGTAACGTTTGAACAGGTACCCACATACGTTTTCCCATTATAAGATTTATATGCACGGACTTTATACTGGCTGGCAGTCCCCTTTTTCAATTTGGAATCCTTATAGGAAAATGTTTTGTTATTGTTAATAGTAGCAATTTTATCATACTTTTTCGTTTTACTGTTATAACGGTAAATCTGGTATCCGGTTACATTGCTGGTTTTATCCCATTTTAATGTGACTGCACAAGATTTTGTCTGCAGCCGGAGATTTTTTACCTTCAGCGGATTTGTGCACTCTTCATGTGCGTCAGAAGCTTCTCCCCAGACGGTTTCCCCTTCTGCTTTTTTATAAGATTTCACTTTAAATTTGTACGTTGTAGCTCCGCTCAATCCTGTAACTTTATAAGAAACTTCTGCTCCGCCTGCAATCGTTGCCACACTTTCATATTTCTTTTCTGCTGTGTTATATTTATAAACCCGGTATCCGCTGGAACCTGATATTTTGCTCCATCCAAGTGTCACATATGTACTGCTGCGCTTTTGTGTTTTTACATCGGACACTTTTGCCGGCGGAACGGTGGCCGATACCACCGAAGAATAATTTCCATAATAATTTGTCCCACCGATGGTCCAAAAGCAGCGCACCCTGTACTGATAAGTCTTTCCGCTTGTCACATCGGTATCCGTAAAGCTTTTTCCACTCGTCTGCTTCATATAAACATATTTTTTCTGTTTTTCGTCATACCGGTACACGCGGTATCCGGTTACATCATCGGCAGCTTTGCCCCAGCTTAGTTTCACAGGGTCAAATGCATTCCCCACAGTTGCTTTCAATCCTCCGGTTTTTGCACTGGTGTCCTTGTACCAGAAATTTACATCCAGATTTCCCGTATATCCACTCACTTTTGCAACGGATGAATACTGCCAGAATTCATAGTCATATGCTGTGTCTGCATAAGGTTCCCCGCTTTTTGCATTGCTCGTTGTCGTATTATTGTACCGCGCAATCCAGATGCCGCAATCCTCCAGAGAATCTGTATCAATATAGGATTTGATCCATGCATAGGAAGCATAAACAACCGGCTGATATCCCGCATCGGAAATCGTATCTGCAAATGACTGGCAGACCGCTGTCTCTTTTGCTTTGGAGAGTTTCCCCCCTGTCAGGCGGTTGTGACTTCCTTTTTCCCTGTCTATAACAATCGGAAGGGTCACATCCCAGCCGTATTTATCTGCCAGATCCAGCACATATTCTGCTTCCTGTTTTGCCTCTTTTTCTGTCAGTGCCTGTGAAAATATGTACAGACCGACATTGATGTCGTTCTCAAGTGCCGCCTGAATATGGGAATCTGCCGCCGTATCTTCATAAATACTTCCATCAGAAGTGTCTCGCGATGCTACACGGACAAATGCAAAATCTATCCCTGCATCATGTATTTTTTCCCAGTTAAGTGCTGTTGTTTTTTTATTTTTTGCCTGCCACCAGGAAACATCGATTCCATTCAAAAGCTGTGCATCTTCATAGTCTGCTTTATGATAATACGTCACACTTGTATAATCTACCTTTGATGTAAAGGAACTATCCAGAAAATCCTGCGTATAACCGGATGCAGCCTTAGATGCCCCCAGCAGCCGTGGCATGGCATATGTGGACAACAATCCGTCCCTCTGCGTATCCACGTCTGAAATCTGTGTATCATCCATCTCTTCTTTGATGCTTTGCCCCATTACACCATCCATCTGTGCTTCCGGTACCTCTGCTCTCAGCTGCTGAGGTGTAATCATACAGATTCCTGCCAATATCACTCCTGCTGCTATGATTTTTGCTTTCGTAAATTTCAATTTTTGTATCTCCTGTTTTCGTCTTTTATTTCCTATCTTTACACACATTCTCTATAGTAACTATTTTAGCGATCTCTTGTCAATGTTAATTTCTTCCTATAGCCCCAAAAGGCATATATCCATAAAAGATATATGCCCGATGTTTATTTTATTACTTTAATTGAACTATATTTACTGTACACATTTTTTCCATTAGAAACATAGCAGCCTTTTACTCTGACATAATAGGAAGTTCCTTTTTTTAAATTGGATAGCGTTTTTTTATTACCAGTTACCGTATATACTTTTTTATTTTTAAACGCCTTACTTGTGGATATTTCGACTTTATATTTTTTTGCCCAGGTTAATTTTGTCCATTCTACTACAGCACTTGAAGAAGACCTTTTTGTAATCTTAGATATTTTGTTTGCACTATCTGTAAACAAAGCTTTCACAGCCTGTCCATAAGAAGAAAAAATGCAATAACGCAATGGCAGCATTTTTTTTATCCATGTCTTATTTTCACGGTCATAAAAATGTGTATCTGCATTTACAGCAAATGGAATTCCTGCTTTTTTCAATTCTGAAACCATAAAATGTGCAAAGATTACCTGTTCTTTCACGCTGTAATCATCACCATCATTATAATTTCCAGCCATCCATGCACCTACCCAGGTAGGAATTCCTGTCTTTTTCTGCCATTCCAAGGCTAACTGAATCTTGTTTCGGATTAAATTTTTTTCTTTTTCTGTTCCTGTCGTCCAAAGCTTTCTTTCATTTTCTTTACTTGGACCAGACGCATAAAAATGCCACTCCGCCATCATATATCCATTTGCCTGTGTAGGAACTTTTAATTCACTTAAATATTGTGCATCTGACCGAACACGCGGAGACATCATCAAAATACGCGTTGGATTTGTTTGACGAATTGCCGTTACCACTTTTTCATACAACTCATTTAACTTATCCGGCTGTTTATTTAAAGCATCGGTACATTCAATCATCATATCAAAAGAAAGAAGATAGGATTCATTTTTATAATGTTCAGCAACTGCTGACCACCATTCGACAACTTTGTCCATATCTTCATCAGAAGCACTATTCTTAAATCCATTTGCCTGATATGCAATGATTGGAATAATTCCAGCTTCCAGACAAGCCCTTATCTGTTCATCCAGATGATAAAATAAATCTTGGGAAACATTATCTTTTACGCGAATTCTTACATGATTAATTCCAGCATTTTTAAAATCTTTAACTATTGTTTTATGAAATGTTTCCTGTCCTTTTTTGGTTTTTGACCAATCCACATCCATTCCTTTTCCTAATAATTTTTGATATTGCACAGGAAGAATTGGCTGTATTCCATTGATAGTATCTGCTTTTGCAGTTTCTGGTTGACTAACAAATAAACTACAAACCAAAAGACAACATAAAAGTAATTTTGTTGTAAATTTTCTCATAATATTTCTCCATTAATGTTTAATAAACGCAATTATAATCTGCGCACTCTGCCAGCACAGCAATACCATAATCTTCATCAACAATCCACCAATAATTGGTCGAATCCACTTACGAATAATGCGGAATACCTGCAATGTGGTCAGATAGTCATACAAATGATATGCCAGCATAAAAAAGCTGCTGGACGCTGCAACACTGCATGCAAAGCCTGCAATCGAAAATAAAATTCCGACCATAAAATTTCCGGTCAGATTCCATCCCATATAATATCCAACTGCTGCCAGGGTCTTACACAGAATTGATCCGGGAAGCACATTTACTGCCGGTACAATATGATTATAATACTGCTGGGAAGTAACCATATTTCCTTCTACAAAAATTCCGTCTGCAATGGTAAGGTAGGCATCTCCACCGCCAAACGATATCCAGGAAGATAACAGCCCATTTCCGGAAAAAACAAGTGCATGACGATTCACCAGAAGTGCTGGAATGATACACACCAATGCAAACACTGCCCAGATCCCAACATCTTTTCCAATCACTTTCCAGTCTTTTTTTCCATGAAATCCTGTATCGGCTATATTCCGGATCATACCATAACTGCCAAGCAGTAACATTCCGGTATCTATCAGAATATGCCATTTGGAACCAGCCAGAAGCATGCCTTTTCCATGACACATGATATAGGCAGCCGTAATTCCCATCAAAAACAGCAGATTTGTTTTTTGATAATTTCCTCTTGTAAAAAATATGGCAAAAAAGAATAATGCCAGTATTTCCACGGATGAAATGACAAAAGACATTGCAAAAACCAGAAACATCAGAAAAACTGCCCGGCAAATTCTTCCCCTTCCGGCTTCTTTGCATTCTTTTAACATATTTCGAATATAGCACAACAGTAAATACACTATAAAAACAGATACACCAACCGAAATAAGATTCACAATCGATAAAATTTTTTCCTGAAACATGGAAAGAACCGCAACCAGCAACACCGTCATAACAGTTCCCGGAAGGGCAAACATGACAGCTCCGGCAATCATTCCTTTGGAGCCAAATGCCCGCCGCCCGATAGATGCTGCAATCTCCACTGGAAGTGCTCCTGGTGTAATGCTTGCAACGATAACATCTTTATCGATATTCTGTTTTGTATCAATCCCCTGCCGTTCCACAATTTCTTTTTCAATTACTGGAATGAGGGCACTTCCTCCCCCAAATCCGATACATCCAATTCGAAACATGGACCGGATAAACTGGCCCGACCGACTCACTTCGATTCCTGCAACAGTTCTTTTAACTGCTCCAAAATATGATTCACACATGTTTCCACATCCATCTCCGCGGTATCTACGACAACATCTGCATGTTCCGGAATTTCATAAGGGCTGGTAATTCCTGTAAACTGCGCAATTTTTCCTTCCCGCGCAGCCTTATACAATCCTTTTACATCCCTCTTTTCACACTCTTCAATGGAAGTGCTGACATAAACTTCCCGAAAACCGTCTCCGATAATCTGTTTTGCATTCTCGCGATCATGCCGGTACGGAGAAATAAATGCGGTAATCACGATCAGGCCTGCATCATTCATCAGCTTTGCAACCTCTGCAATCCGCCGGATATTTTCTACCCGGTCCTCATCGGAAAAACCAAGATTGCTGTTTAAGCCCATCCGCACATTATCTCCATCCAAAAGCATGGTTTTCTTTCCCATTGCATACAATCGTTTTTCCAGCGCATTTGCTATGGTAGATTTTCCTGCACCGGATAATCCACTCATCCAGATCGTAAAAGCTTTCTGCTTCATATGGTCTTCGCGCATTTTTCTACTGATTTCCATCGTATGCCACACGAGATTGTGTGTTACATCTTTTTTTTCATTTCTTTCTGTTTCTTCCATCTTCTGTCAGCCACCCATTTCTTTTATCGAAATATTCTTTTTAAGATCGTTCGGAACGGATGTCTTACTTTGTTCTGGAACACCTTAAACTCTGTTTCAGTCTTTCGAAGCTCTGTCTTTAAATCTTTAATCTGATTTTTCTGTAAATCATTGGTTCTTTTCAAATCAATCATAAACTTTGAAAAAAACAAAATTACTTCTTCCAACATTCCTTCATTCTGTGGGGACCATTTTGGCAAATCTTTTATTTTATCGGAAAATAACGGACCTTCTTCCTTCATATATTTTTCTGCTACTCTATAATTTCCTTCTTCGTACTTTTTCAGAAATTGCTGCAATTCCTCTTTTGACAGCATTTCTGTCGTATCTTTTTCTATATAGGTCTTTGAAATTTCTTTCAGATATTTTCCCATATACGAAATTTCTTTTTCAGAGAATTCTGATTCCTGATTCAGAATTCTTTTAATTTCCGTTGTATTTTTATCCAGACGAAGATTCACATTTTCTTCCAGTTCCTGAAATTCTGATGTTACATCCATTCCGATTTCATGCATAAAATCATGAATAATAGAACCATCTCGCCAGCTCTCCGGTACAAACCGCCGCACAATCAGATTTTCTTTTCCGATCACTTTTGCAATTTCGTCCAGTTTTTTATCATACTGATATATCTTTTCGTTCTTTTCCTGTGTCATTTTAAAATACTGGTCACATGGCATTTCCGACACATGCGAAGTTCTCTGCTTCACACTCTGATTCCAACGGGATAATAAAAATTTATCCTGTCTGCGAAGATAAACGATCACTTTAATTTGATAATTTTGTTCATCTGCCTCCTTTTTCAAATCATAAAGCAAAGATTTTTTTCCATAACTAAGACAATACCAAATAGATTCATCTGTCAGAATTACATGATCATAGTTTTCAAACGCATCCCGAATCTGTTGTAATCCCTCTTTTAAATAAATGGTTTCTTTCTTTTTATCCCTCTCTCCCTTCTCATTTTGAACTTTCCCAACTAAAAAATGTGCATTTCTCCTTGCATTTACGCCAGGATACATATGTAAGGATTCAGGAAAAAAATATCCATGCTCTTGCAGAACATCCCAGTTTTCTTTCAGAAATTTCTGAATCGACGATGTTGCTGTTTTTGGTGTTCCTATATGTAAATACAGTGTTTTCATGTTTAAATCCTTTCCTGTTATAATCCTTTTTACACGTTTATCATATATTTTCTTCCTTGAATGAACCTTGAAAATATCATTTTTTCTTTCAATAATAGGAATTTTTTGGAAAATTAAATTTCTGATTGCAAGATTTTCCAGATTCGTTATAATAAATTTCAAATACAACAGATATGATTTACAAAATAAAGGGGATTCCAATTGAAAATTTTAGTAATTGAAGATTCTATCCGACTTGCGGATACCATTGCAGAAGCTTTACAAAATGAAAACTACCAGGTGTATACTGCTCATGATGGATTGACAGGCTATGAGCATGCCTCCACCGGCATCTACGATATGATTATTTTAGATCTGATGCTTCCTAAAATGAATGGATATGAAGTTCTTTCTTCTTTGCGCAAAGACGGACAAAATGTACCGGTGCTGATACTCTCTGCGAAAACAGAATTGGATGATAAAATTCAGGGATTTACAACCGGTGCGGATGATTATATGACCAAACCTTTTGAAATTCGTGAACTTCTTATGCGTATTCAGGCAATCAGCAGACGAAGCAACCATCAGGATACTTCACATCCTGTAGTAGGAAACCTTTCTTACGATCCTGCTACCTGTGAAATCTGCAATACCCAGACTGGAAAATCCGTTCAGATTTCCGGAAAAGAAATGCAGCTATTGGAATTTTTTATGAACAATTGTAATCAGGTTCTCGAAAAAAATCAGATTACTACCAAAATATGGGGATTTGATTCTAACGCCGAATACAACAATGTAGAAGTATATGTTTCCTTCCTGCGCCGCAAATTTCACCACTTACAAGTGAATGTAACAATTCGTGCGATCCGCGGTGTCGGTTATATTATGGAGGTTTCCGAATGATTAAATCTTTGCAAAAAAGAATTAGTACACTTTTTATTTTTCTGCTTACCATCATTTGGCTTGTTATTTTATTTCTTTTTATTAATAACTCATACCGGAATAACTTAAGTGATCTGCAGCAAACCGTTCGTGCAGCTCTCCACTATACGACATGGGATGCCTTCGTTATTTCCAATGGACAGACCTCGCCATCCGAACTTGATCATATTCCCTATTGCCTTTTTTCCATTGACGAATCCAATGAAATGGAAATCATGTTTGACACTTTTTCCGATGTATCTGATAAATTCCTTTTAAAACAGGGAAAAGCCCTTATTTCCAACAACAAAAAATATATCTTTTTCAAACGCTATGTTTCCGTAAATCATCTCCGCGCCAAAAAAGGACAATATTATGTTTTAATGCTCAGTGGAACACCGGCTCTAAAATCAACACTGCCAACCGTCTTTCTCTGTTTCATCCTCGCATTGCTTGGAATTATCGTATTTACCATTTCCTCCAAAGCACTCTCGCGATGATGGTAAAACCCATTGAAAATACAATTCTTTCCGAGAAAAAATTTATTTCCAATGCCAGTCATGAGCTGAAAACCCCACTCTCCGTCATTAGTGCCAATGCCGAACTGTTATCTTCTGAAGTAGGCAGGGACAATAAACATCTGCTGTATATTCAGCAGGAAACTTCCCGGATGATCTCTCTTGTCCAGAAAATGCTTACGCTCACGCGGCTGGATGCCCCGCAGATCCAGAATACCCATGCGGTTTTCCCTGTAGATGACGCACTGCTCGACATTATTTATCCGATGGAAAGTGTTGCTTTTGAAAAACACATTGCGCTTTCCATTGATGTTCAGGAACAAATGAAAATGGATGGAAACGAGAGTCAGATTCAAAATCTCGCTTCCATCCTGTTAAATAACGCATTAAGCTATACCCCGGAAGGCGGAAATATCGAAATTCACGCCCATATCCATAACCGTAAATTTTATTTATCCGTGGAAAATACCGGCAATCCAATTCCGGAAGAAATCCGTGACCGCCTGTTTGAACGTTTTTTCCGCGCAGACGAAGCACGCGCGGATAACGGTCATTTTGGACTCGGTCTGTCCATTGCGCACTCTATTGTCACGAACCATTCCGGCAAAATTACCGTAGAACGGCAGGGGGACAAAAATGTATTTTCCGTTATGCTGCCTGTGACTTTCCACAAATAATTCAGCGCACCTGATTGCCCACAATGCGGTAATAAATTTTTGAAGTGATCCGAAATACCACATAATAGATAACCGCAAATGCAAGTACCGTTGTAACGAGACACCAGACAAACAACTGCCCGCTGTCCATAATCAACAGGGAAAGCACTCTGCGGATCAGTGGAAATGCCGCCACGACATGCAGTGCTGCCACCACGATCGGCAGAAAGAACACCATGCGGATCTGCGTCTCGATCGCTGACTTCACCTCGACATTGCTCATGCCCACCTGTTCCATGATCCGGTATCGCTCTTTGTCCTCGTACCCCTCCGATACCTGTTTGTAGAAAATAATCATCACTGTCACTGCCAGAAAGACGATGCCAAGGAAAATCCCAAGGAAGAAAAACCCTCCGTACAGTGCCAGCAGCTCCTTCCGGTTTACTGCCCTGCCGCGCACGCGCCTCCAGACAACGCCATATTTTTCCCCAGAGGAATAATTCTCCACGTTTCCGCTGCACGCGATCTTTTCTGTCTCCGTTCCGGTAATATTGATTCCAAGTACATTTTCATAGGCATACGCACTGACATTCTCTGTATTTGCCTCAGCGATCGCCAGTTTCTGCAACTTCTGCAGCGTCTGCATATGATCCACAACAATATAATAAACCCCATCCATGAACGAAATAGCCCCTCCATTGCAGCGATTCTTACAGTATCCATTTTGCTGTACGGTAAACGTTTCTCCAAGAATCTGTATCTGATCTCCACGCAATGTTTTCGTAGACTGGAACCGTTTTTCCCGGTAGATAAGAATTTTTCCGGCTTCTACCTTTGGCACATCCGCCTCTGTCAGCGTGTGATCCATCCGAAGGAAATTATCCCGCGTCAGAAAATACAGGCTCGCATTTGTCGGTTTCTGCCCAATCGTAAGAGAATCTTTCTCCAACGTCATCGCAAAATTCAGATACGAATAACTCTCACTGTCCGTCACGTTTGTTCCCGTATCCTCTATAAACTGTATAATATCCGAACTCTGCTCCGATACATTTTCCTTCACCTCAGAATAGCCGGTCTGCACGTTGATCTCATACGGATAGAGCATGTTAATCTCATCATCAAGACCCGCAAACATACAGACCGTGGTAGACACCATGACCATCACCATCGTCGATAAAATACAGATGCTTGCCAGCCCCGCCGCATTCTGCTTCATCCGGTACATCATCGTCGATACAGCGATAAAATGCTTTTTTTGGTAATAAAACCCATGGGTTTTCCGCAACAGCTTTAACACCGCAATACTGCCCGCCGTAAACAGCAGATATGTTCCAGCGATCACCAGAAGCACTGCCACAAAAAACAGGCTGATCACTTTCATTGGCTGCTCTGTCGTAATGGCAATTGCATATCCCGCACCGAGACATACTACTCCTAAAATTGCCATAAGCCACTTCGTTTTCGGCTCCTTTTCCCCCACACTGCTGCCCCGCAAAAGTTCCACCGGATTTGCCAGTTTCATCTGCATCAGATTGTAAAAAAGCGTCATCATATACAATATACCAAACACCAGCACGGTATTTTTCACGGCAGACGGCGGAACGGAAAATTCGATCGTCACCTGAATCCCCAGAATCCGGTAAATCAGCATAAGTGCCAGTTTGGAAAACAAAATTCCAGCAACAATGCCTCCGACGATCGAGACAAACGCGGTAAACACCGTCTCAATGGCAAGCACTTTTGCAATATGCCGCTTTTCCATCCCGAGAATATTGTAAATTCCCATCTCTTTTTTACGCCTTTTACTGATAAAGCTGTTTGTATAAAAAATATAGATATACGAGAAAACGCCTACCACAATCACACCAAACGACATGATTGTTGTAATATAATAGGCTCCGCGCATTTTTTCAAGCCCGGCACTGTTGTTGATAAACATCATAATGTAAAACATAAGCACCGTGATCATTCCCGCAACCATATAAGGAACATACAGTGATTTGTTATTTTTCAGGTTGTTTTTTGCCAGCCGTACATACAGATTATTCATAGTTCTCACCACCTGTCGTCAGAACGGTCAATGTTTCCGAAATCTTTGCATACAATTGTTCATTACTCATGCTTCCGCGGTACAATTGGTGGAAAACTTCCCCGTCCTTGATAAAAAGCACCCGGTTTGCATGGCTCGCCGCCTTGGTACTGTGCGTTACCATAAGAACCGTCTGCCCCTCCTTATTGATCTGCGAAAACAGCGTCAGCAGGCTGTCGGTTGCCTTGGAATCCAAAGCTCCTGTCGGTTCATCCGCAAGGATCAGCTCCGGCTTTGTGATGATTGCCCGCGCCACCGCCGCACGCTGTTTTTGTCCACCGGACACCTCATACGGATACTTCTCCAGAATATCCACAATGCCAAGTTTCTGCGCAATTGGATAAAGCCACTCATTCATCTGCTTATAAGGCACATTTGAGAGCACCAGCGGCAGGAAAATATTGTCCTTCAGCGAAAAATTGTCAAGCAGATGAAAATCCTGAAACACAAAGCCAAGATGCTCCCGCCGAAATGCTGCAATTTCTTTTTCCCGCACCGTCACAAGGTTTTTCCCGTTCAGCAGTACTTCTCCCTCCGTCGGACGGTCAAGTGCCGCCAGAATATTCAAAAGTGTTGTCTTGCCCGATCCGGACTCGCCCATGATCGCGACATACTCGCCTTCCTCTACCGAGAACTGGATGTTTCGCAGTGCCTGCACCTGATTGCCACCAAATCTCGTCGTATAAACTTTTTTCAGATTATGCACTTCTAAAATTGTCATGATTTTTACTCCTTATAAATCTGTCCTTTTTTCTACTGTTTTTCATAAAATAACTCTGTCCCTTTTTTACAATTTCAGAATAGCAAAAAACCGAAATGCAAGCCATTGATTTGTCTTACATTTCGGCTTTGTATCTTACATTTGTGTAAGATACCTGTTTTTACGTCCCGAGTATCCATGTTATTTGTCTCCCACGTCAAAACACTTAATCCCGGACATCCAAATTATTTCTTTCAAATACAATTGTCACATCCGTACCTTTTCCAATTTCGGATGTGATCATAATCCCATGCCCAAGCTTTTTGGTAATCTCCCGGCACAGATAAAGTCCGATTCCCGTCGAAGTTTTATCTGCCCGTCCGTTATACCCGGTATAACCTTTTTCAAAAATCCTTGGCAGATCCTCCTTCCGGATGCCGATTCCCTGATCAGAGATCACAAACTCACAGGTATTGTCGGCTTCATTCCGGTTTATATGTATTGTAACCGCGTGATTTTCGCCGCTGTACTTAATCGCATTGGACAAAATCTGCTCCACAACAAATTCCAGCCACTTTTCATCCGAAAGCACCATCTCCCGGCATTCCTCATAGTGAATGGCAATCTTTTTAAGAATCATAATCGGCGCAAACCTCCGGATCGCAGTGCGCACCACCTGATCCGCTGAAACCATCTCAAGCACCAGATCATTCATACCGGAATTCATCCACTGGTATTGAAGTGCCATATTGATATACTGGTTAATCCAGAATAATTCCTGCTGCATGTCATACAACACACTTTTTTCCATTCCCACTGTTTCATCCTCTGTCTGTTTTTGTTCTTCCCTCTGCAAAAGCAGACGCATCGCGGAGATCGGCGTTTTGATCTGATGCACCCACAGAGCATAATATTCTTCCATTTCCCGCTGCTGGTTCCTGTATGCTCCCTTTTCCTCCTGCCGCTTATTCTGCAGTTGTTCAAGCGCATCCATATACACTTCCTCCAGCGCATCCTCCGTATCTGAAAGTGCCTGCATGCCCTGCATATAATCCCGGATCTGCCTTTTTACTGTCCGCAGGCGATACCAGTACCGTATCCCGCAAAATACAGCGGACACCACAAGAAAAACAATTTCCAATCCCGCAAAATACCGGATATCTGCTGCGGATACGCCACAGAGGTAAAGCGTGAAAATATAGAAAATCATAATTCCTGCCACAAGTGCATAACAGCCTTTGTATCTGTTTAAATACTGTTTGATGTATACCTTCAAGGTGTTCCCCTTTTCATGATCCATTTTTAATCTGATAACCGATCCCTTTTCGTGTTAAGATAAAATCCGTCAGCCCAATTGTTTCCAGTTTCCTTCGCAGCCGGTTCACATTGACCGACAATGTGTTTTCATCCACATACACATCACTTTCCCACAATGCCATCATCAGATTCTCCCTCGTTACAATTGTCCCCGGATTTTCAAGTAGCGTCTGCAAAATCTTCCGCTCATTTTTGCTTAACTCCAGTATCTGCTCTTCGTAGGTCAGTGTCCCATCCGACAGATTCAGCCACACCCCCTGATGCTCAAGCATATGGCTTTCCCCAGCAAATTCATAAGTCCGGCGCAGCATCGCCTGAATTTTCACCGTCAACACATTCAGATCAAAAGGTTTTGTGATGAAATCATCCCCTCCCATATTGATCGCCATCACCAGATTCATATTGTCATTCATCGAAGAGACAAATATGATTGGCAGCTTCGAAACTTTCCGGATCTCTGTGCACCAGTAAAATCCATTGTGGAACGGAAGCCTTATATCCATCAACACCAGATGCGGTTTTACCCGGGCAAATTCTTCCATCACACTATTAAAATCCGCTACTGCAAAGACTTCATAATTCCAGCTCTGTAAATGCTGCCGGATTGTTTTTGCAATCACTTCATCATCTTCCACAACTAATATCCGATACATATTTTTCCTTTCCTGTAAAACATTCCACTTATCCTTCCTTGACTTGCACCGTCTGCCCTTTCATGCTAAAATGAGCGCGTAAAAAGGAGTATAAATGCAAATGAAGGAGGAATTATCTATGAAACCATTGAACTGGGCAACCCTTGGCTGTGGTGTCATTGCAAACGAACTTGCCACTGCACTTGCCAGGCAAAACCGCCATCTGTATTCCGTCGCAAACCGCACACACGAAAAAGCAGTAGCATTCGCGGAAAAATACCAGATTTCCAAGGTATATGATCGCCTTGAAGATGTCTTTACCGATCCGGATGTAGACATTATCTACATCTCTACCCCACATAATACGCATATTCAATATCTGCGTCAAGCACTGGCAAACGGAAAGCATGTCCTCTGCGAAAAATCCATCACCTTAAATTCAAACGAACTGGATGAGGCCATTGCCCTTGCGGAAAAAAATCATGTCATTCTGGCGGAAGCCATGACCATTTTCCACATGCCGATCTACCGCAAACTTGCAGAGATCATAAGCTTCGGCACCCTTGGACCACTTCGTCTGATTCAGGTAAACTTCGGCAGCTATAAAGAATATGATATGAATAATCGCTTTTTTAACCGCAATCTGGCCGGAGGCGCTATGTTAGATATTGGCGTTTACGCCTTATCCCTGATCCGCTGGTTCTTTGTCGAAACTGCCGATCAGGTACTTTCACAGGTAAAATACGCACCAACCGGCGTGGATGAACAGGCAGGCATCCTTCTTATGAACCCAGCCGGCGAGATGGCAACCGTCACCTTATCGCTTCACGCAAAGCAGCCAAAGCGCGCAACCATCGCATTCGATAAGGGTTACATCGAGATCTTTGAATACCCAAGAGCTATGGAAGCAACCATTACTTACACCGGGGACGGACATAAAGAAACTATTTCCGCAGGAGAAACTGCAGATGCCTTAAGCTATGAAGTTGCTGACATGGAAGCCGCTGTATGCTCCGGCGATTTATCCACAATTGAATCACTTATGCATCTTAATTATTCACAGGATGTTATGCATATCATGACTGAAATTCGAAACAACTGGGGTATGAAATACCCGGAAGAAGAGTAATCTTACTTTAAACCAAAATTCGACTACACATTTAGTATAAATGTATGATTTTTCCTGTCAATCTGGTTTTTAAAACCACATCTATCCAACATGATAGTCCTTGATCCTCTCCCAGATGTGCGTATCGTACTGCGCTTCCGTGCTGCGCCGATCTTCTTTTAAAAGCTGGGCATAGATCAGATCAAGGATCAGCAGGATCGGAAATTGCGGGGAAATGACATTTCCGTATTCGAGGTTCTTTTTTACCGGTGCGAGCACGATCTCCTCATACGTCCGTTTTTCCCGCTCTGCGTTGGAGGAAGTCAGATATATGACCGCTGCCCCACGCGCTTTCGCCCGGTCAAGTGCATCAATGAGCTCGCGCGTCGCGCCGCTTAGGCTGATGCCGATCACGAGGCACGCGTTTGTGATACGCGCTTCATTCAATACCATCTGGTGCAGTTCCGTGATTGCCTCCGCATCCATGCCAAGCCGCAGCAACCGAAGTTGAAACTCCTGTGCCGCCAGCCCAGAACTGCCAAATCCATACAAAAAAATGCGCGTATGTTCCCCGATTAGCTGGGACACATGTTTGATCTGTGGTTCGCGGATTAAGCTGTATGTTTTTTGCAGCAATTCCTCATACGAATACAGGACGTGGATGGTCTGTTCCTCCACATTCGGTCGCTCCGCGATCGAGGGCTGGTAGTTGTAAATAAACTCCCGGTATCCGCTGTAACCCATTTTCTTGGCAAAGCGTGACAGAGATGCTTCTGAAACATGTAGCATCTTTGCCATGCGTCCCGATGAAAAATCCATCTCTTTTTCATTCGAAATAAAAAAATCGGCGATTGTTTTCTCCACCACCGTAAACATCTCATAATTTGCCTCGATCATCGGCACAACACTGCTTCCATAAGTCTGCATACGCGTTTTCTCCTTTTCCTGCTTCCTCAGTTACTTGCGGAACATCAGAGTTTATGGTGCCCACGTCCAACGGGATATATAACTCTATGTCCATAACCCGATCTGTAATTTTATTTCATTATATCATATATTTTTGAAAGTTCTTTCAAAAGCACACACGATTTTTCTTTTTTTCCGTTTTTGGGGATTGTTCTTTCCATTTGCCCAAACCCTATGGATTTTTCCAATTTTGCATCCTATAATCAACTTAACAAATGCAGGAAACGCAATTTTAAGGAGGAGACCACTATGCGTATTTATAAAACAAAAAACTATGACGAAATGAGCCGCAAGGCGGCCAACATTATCTCCGCACAGATAATCTTAAAACCGGAATCTGTGCTCGGACTTGCCACCGGTTCTTCACCGATCGGCACCTACAAGCAGCTGATCGAGTGGTACAACAAGGGCGATCTTGATTTTTCACAGATCCGCAGCATCAACCTTGACGAATACAAAGGCCTTCCTGCCGACAACGATCAGAGTTACGCTTACTTTATGCGCCACAACCTGTTTGACCACGTAAACATCAAATCCGTAAACACCTTTATTCCAAACGGCATGGAAGCTGATGTGGAAAAGGAATGCTCCCGCTACAATGCCATCATCCGCAGCATGGGCGGCATCGACTTACAGCTCCTTGGCATCGGCAACAACGGACATATCGGTTTTAACGAGCCATCGGATTCCTTTGCAAAGGAAACCCACTGCGTCGACCTGACCGAAAACACCATTCAAGCCAATGCACGTTTCTTTTCCTTCATTGAGGAAGTCCCGACACAGGCATATACGACCGGCATCAAAAACATTATGCAGGCACGGCACATCCTACTGATCGCAAGCGGTGAAGCCAAAGCCGATGCACTCTATGAGGCAGTTTACGGACCGATCACCCCGCATGTACCGGCATCAATCCTGCAGTTACACGACGAGGTTTCCGTCGTTGCCGATGAAGCTGCATTATCCCGCATCATCAAAGAAGGACTGATCTAGGAAAAGGAGTACGCCATGATCATAAAAAACGGACTGGTCTGGGAGGAGTCTGGCTCCTTTCGGAAAAAAGAACTGGTTGTTGATACAACGACACACCGCATCGCAGAAACCGCAGAAGACGATACGGTATTTGATGCCGAGGGGCTTTATGTGATCCCCGGTCTGGTGGATGTCCACATCCACGGGGCAAGAGGTCACGATTTCAGTGACGGAAATTCCAAAGGACTTGCCGAAATCGCACAATATCTGCATTCCTGCGGTGTGACTTCATTCTGCCCGACTTCCATGACCCTGCCGGAAGAACAGCTTACAGCTGCCTTTGCGACGATTAACGATGTGCCGGATGCTGCCGGATATGCCCACATCGCGGGCATCCACATGGAAGGTCCATACCTCTCCCCGGAAAAGAAAGGGGCGCAGAAAGCAAGCTATCTGCACGCGCCGGATGCCGCCATGTTCCGACGGCTCTCTGCTGCAAGCGGAAACAAGATCCGCATCATCACGATCGCCCCGGAACTGCCGGGTTCCGATGCGTTTATCCGGGAGTTCAAAGACACCGTTGCGATCTCACTCGGACACTCCACAGCATCGTATGAAATCGCAGAAAATGCCTTTGCCGCCGGTGCCAACCATGTCACCCATCTGTTCAACGCCATGCCGCCACTACACCACCGCGATCCTGGCATTATCGGCGCGGCAGCGGACTGTCCGCATGCGATGGCAGAGATCATCTGTGACGGCATCCACATCCACCCGTCGGTCATCCGCAATGCCTTCCGCATGTTTGGCAACGACCGCATGATTTTAATCAGCGATGCGATGCGTGCAACCGGTATGGAGGACGGCGAGTACGAACTCGGCGGACAGCCGGTAATCAAAAAAGGCCGCCTTGCGACCTTAAAAGACGGAACCATCGCAGGTTCCGCCACCAATTTGTTTGACTGTATGAAAAATGCGGTGCAGTTTGGCATTCCGCTCGGCGTGGCCGTCAAAGCCGCCACCTGCAATCCTGCAAAGAGCATCGAATGTTCACAGGAAATCGGCACCCTTGCCGTCGGGGCAAGAGCCGACATCCTGCTTTTAGATCAGGATCTGAATATTGTAAAGATCCTGTAATTATGCTTCTGTGCTCACCACGCCTTTCCATACAAAGGAAAACTGCATGGTTTTGTCCGTCTGCAACAGATATTCCGGATGCGTCTGCGCGCCCCAGCTGTCGTCGCCGCCGACACCCATCTGGGCTTTTGCCACACGGACAACCGTGTAGTGTACCGGTGGCAGCTCATACGGATGCATCGCATTTTCTATCTCATGCGGCGTATACGGCAGTGCGGAAAATACCATCGGACCTGTTTCTTCTGTCATTTCAAACAACATGCCATCTCCGGCACGGTTAGTCACACGCGCCCAGCGCACGCCACATTTTGCCCCACATTCCTGCGGAACCATATACCGCGCCACATTGTCTTTTACCTTATTGCTGTAGATGCCAAGTTTGGCTCCCTTACAACGGTCAGCATAGGTTTCCTGTTCGCCCAGTCCATACCACTGCAGTCGGTCGTAATCGGCATTAAATTTAAACAGTACGCCAAATTCCGGCATGTCGCCCAATTCTTTGACCGGATCATAACAGAGCGTGGTCTTTACCCTGCCATCCCCAAATACTTCATAGGACAACCGACATTCCGAAACCGGTGTGGTCGGCATAAAATAGCGGAACGAAACGGTAATGCTGTGTTCGTGTTCCGTGACTTCCGGCGTACTCGTCTCCTGCGGGCTTTTATGGCTGACATACAGACTGGCCGTTTTCCACTGTGCATAGCGCGCCGGCATGAGATTTCCACAGTCATTGTCCGTCGGTGCCCGCCAGAAGTTTGGTTTCGGGATCGCCTCGATCATCTCTTTTCCCGCATATTTGTAGGAAACCAGCCCACCGTTTAATACGGAAAACAGGACGGAAAAATGCGCACCCTCTACACCGATGTTGTGTGTGCTGTGGATCACTTTGATCTTGTCTGTGCATGTTTCTGCCTCACCCGCAACCGGATAGACATACTGCCCGAAAGCCACCTCATGCCCTGCCTTTGCCCAGACAGTGTCCGCTTTCAGATGGAAGGAGACGGTCACGGTGTATTCGCCTGCCTTTGTCTCTTTTGCAAACGGCAGTGGATAGGTCTGTTCCGAGAGCGGCTCCACAGCCGTCGGTAAGTCTGCCCGGCGGATCTCCTTTCCGTCTTTTGCAACGGTCACAACACACGCAAAGCGGTCGGTGTTGACAAACAGGTTTTTATTTTTGACCGTTACGGACTCCGCAGTCACTTCCGCCGTGATGTTCTGGTAATTGAATTTGACTTCCTGCATTTTTGGTGACACATCGCGGTTTCCACCGTAGACAATACCGTTTCCACTAAAGTTATAGTCGGTTGGACGTTCGCCAAAATCCCCGCCGTATGCTTGAAACTCCTCGCCGTAGCGGTCTTTTTTGTAGATCGACTGATCGATGTAATCCCAAATAAAGCCGCCCTGATACTTCGGTTCCGTGTCGGTCAGATCCGTATATTTGTGCATCGCACCACAGGAATTGCCCATTGCATGCGTGTACTCGCAGCAGATAAACGGCTTGCTCGAATCCTTTGCCAAAAATTCTTTGATGCTCTCCACCGATGGGTACATCTGACTTTCCATATCACTCGTATCGTTGTAACTTCTGTCGTGGAACAGCCCCTCGTAATGAACGAGACGGGTATCATCCAGACGGTGGAACAGACAGGACATTTCATAGATGTCCTTGCCGCCGTAAGACTCATTGCCACACGACCAGATCAGGATCGCCGGATGGTTTTTGTCACGCTGGTACATCGAATTGGCACGGTCAAGCATCATCGCAAGCCACTCCGGTTTGTTGTGCGGCACGATATAGGTATCGTCCTTCGTAAACTCTGCCACATCCCAGGAACCGTGCGATTCCAGATTTGTCTCATCAATCATGTAAATGCCATACTCATCACAGAGTTCATAAATCTTAGACGCATCCGGGTAATGGCAGGTACGGATCGCGTTGATGTTATTCTGCTTCATCGTGCGAAGATCCTTGCGCAGCTCTTCCTCCGACACATGCCGTCCGCTGACGGAACTGAACTCGTGGCGGTTCACGCCCTTAAAGACGATCCGCCTTCCGTTTAATGTCATAATACCGTCCTCATCTCAAACCGGCGGAACCCGACGCGCTGCGGGATCACTTCCTGTAAAGTTCCCGCGCCATCGCAGACTTCAACCGTAAGGTCATAAAGCTGCGGGTCTTCCGCGCTCCACAAAACAGGCCGCTCCACGTTCCAGGTCAGGATCTGTTCCCCTTCGGTAACAGCCGATTCGTCTTCCAGCACAGTCTGTCCGTCTTTTTTGAGGACGACTTTCACCTTGCCGCTTCCCCACATCTGTAAAGTCAGTGCCAGTTCGGCAGCGGTAAGTGCTGCATCCGGCAGTGCCCGCACCTTTACATCATAGGCATGTACTTCCGGCACAGTATACAGGTATACATCGCGGTAGATTCCGGAAAACCGGAAGAAATCCTGATCCTCGCACCAGCTGCTCGCTGTCCACTTAAACACCTGTACCGCCAGTTTGTTTTCCCCGTCTTTTACCGCATCGGTCAGTTCAAACTCAGACGGAGTAAACGAATCCTCGCTGTAACCGATGAATGTGCCGTTTAACCAGACTGCAAGTCCGCTCTCCGCGCCCTGAAACGAGACAAAGAGCCGCTTCCCCTGCATCTGCTTCGGCACGGTAAAATATTTGACATAGCTTGCCACCGGGTTAAACTGCTCCGGGATCTCGCCCGGATGGATGTCCTCATGGCCTTCCCACGGATACTGCACGTTAGCGTACTGCGGCACATCGTAACCCTCCATCTGGATATGAGCCGGAACCTTGATGTCATCCCAACCTACACAGCAGTAGTCTTCCTTCTCAAATCCGGCAACTACGTCGGCATAGTTTTTTGCATAGTGGAACTTCCACAGCCCGTTTAAACTGACGCGGTAGGAACTCTGTTTCTCTTCTGCCTCCTCTTTCGTCCGGTAATATATGTGGTCAGAATGCGCATCCATGCGCGCATCACGAAAATACTGAGGATCTTTTACTTTCTTATAATCAAATGTATTCATAGGCATATACCCCTTTCCTGTTATGGTAAAAAATGCCCTCCAAAAAGGAAGACATTTTTTACCATTTTTATTTAACCGCTCCGGTGATACCTTCTGCAAACTGCTTCTGTAATACGAAGAATACGATCATCGTCGGGATTGAGCAGAACAATACACCACACATGAGCATACCGTAATCCGTCTTGTATCCGGTAATCAGGTTGGCAATGAGCATTGGCATAGTCATCGCACGGTTATCGGACATGATTACCTTTGGCCATAAGTATGCATTCCATGCATTCATGAATGTGATAACAGCGGCTGCCGCATAGGTCGATTTCATCGTCGGGATAAACATCCGGAAGAAAATCTGTACCTCGCTTAATCCATCAATACGCGCAGCTTCGATGATGTCAACCGGAAATGCACGGGCATTCTGGCGGAACATCATGATCATAAACGGTGTGGATATGATCGGAAGCATAAATCCAACCGCTGTATTTAACAGCTTTGCCTTGGAAAACATCTGAAACAACGGAACCATTGTTGCAACCTGTGGTATCATCATGGCAAGAAGCAGGATGGAAAACAGGCGGTCTTTCCATTTGTCATGGTAGATCTCAAAACCATAACCGGCGATGGAGCAGACCAAGAGACACAGCACCGTCGTAAGGATCGCATACAGGAACGAATTCCCGAGGGCTCTCCACAGTGGCTGCTGGGACATTAAGTTCTTAAAGTTCTCCATAAAGTGCGTACCCGGAAGCAGGCGACCACGGGATACGTCCGTGGATGTATTCGTGGCTGCGGAAATCATCCAATACAGCGGGAATACGGAAATAAAGGACACGATCCCCAGAAAGATATACGTCGGGATCAATCTTCTCTGGATCATTGATTTGCTTTTCTGCTTAGTCACGCGTATCACCTACTTTCAAGTTGATAAATGCAAGGATCGCTACCATGATAAAGATCAAAAATGACATGGCTGCCGCATATCCAAAGTTTGGCACATTGATAAAACATGTGTTGTATACATAGTGTGACATGGTAATAGTCGTATTGGCAGGTCCACCCTTTGTCAGGTTGACGGACTCATCGAACAACTGCAACGTACCATTGATTGACATGATAAAGGTCATGATGATCGTCGGTTTTAACAGCGGTACGGTGATCCTCCAGAATGTTTTCCAGCCGTTTGCACCGTCGATCTTGGCGGCTTCGTATACGGAATACTCGATATTCTGTAAACCAGCCAGATAAAAAACCATGTTATAACCAGTCCATCTCCAAATCAAAGCAAGGATAATGACCGCTTTGGCACTTCCGGAATGACCCAGGAAATTATAGCCGGAATGTAAGATACCAAGTTTCATGAGGATACTGTTAATCAGTCCGTCTGTTGCAAACATCGAACGGAAGATCAACGAATAGGAAACCAGTGAAGTCGCACATGGGAGGAAGACACAGGTTCGGAACAATCCCCGCAATTTTAAATGTTTGTTGTTTAATAACTGTGCCAGCAGAATTGCAAGTATAAGCATGATTGGCACCTGGATAATCAGGTAGAAAAATGTGTTGCCGATGGACTGCTGGAACACCTTATCAACAAGGATTCTCTGATAATTGGAAAATCCAGTAAAGCGCATATTGGCACCCGTTCCCTTTTGCAGGGAAATGATAAATGCCCGCACCATCGGATAAAAACTCATGATCGCAATCAGAATCGATGCCGGTGCTAGAAATGTCCATCCTGCCGCTCTTTGTTTTGCAATAAGTGACATCCCTTTTTTCTTGGAATTCACAACAAATTCCCCCTTTCGCATTTCTGGTCATTTTCACATATAGCGAGGTCGCCCCCCGCTATACAAACTTGTCATTCTTTTTTATGTACCGGATTACTCCGTCATCTTAAACTGTAAGGTATCTTGTGCTTCCTGTAATGCATCAGCCTTAGCTGTTCCATTTACGATATTGACAACTGCTGTGTTGATGCACTCTCTTGCCTCATAGTGATACGGAGTCTTTGTAAACTCCGGAATATGGGAAGAGTATTCTACGATCGTGGAGTAAATCGGCTGATCGTTGAAGAACTCGTTTGGCTCGTTGTATACATCCGATTCTCCGGCTGGTAAGTAGCAGGCAATCGCACCGGTCTGTGGAAGGATTGCATCATAGAAATCTGTACTGGAACCAAAAGTGCTCTTTAAGAAATCTTCTGCAAGATCTTTGTTCTGGCAGTTTGCGGTAACATACCAGGAAGATCCACCGTTGTTTGCATAATGAGTAGCGGAATCCACACCATCTACACTTGGCATTGTGGTGATTGCCCACTGGCCTTTCTGGTCTTCGGTAGAAGCGATCGTTGCAGTGATCCAGTTACCATTGACAACGCCTGCTGCCTCACCATTTGTGATGGTGGATACATACTCATCCCAGTTGTTTACTAATTTTACAACATCATTCTGTACGAGTTCGGTGTAGATGTCGACACACTTCTCAGCGATGTCATTTCCTACAATGTAAGCATCTCCGTTTTCATTGACAAAGTTTGCACCGCAGGACTGGATCATCATCATCATAGTGTCTCCGCCAGTTCCCTCACTGGTCAGTAAGTATTTGCCGGTCTTATCATGAACATCTTTTCCGATCTTTGCAAATTCGCTCCAGGTAATATCGGTCAGGTCGTCGATGGTGTATCCGGCTTCTTTTAAGATGTCGGTACGGTAACATGCGATAACAGCACCGTTATCAAACGGAACACCGTAGTGCTTGTCGTCTACCATAGAGTAAGACTGTTTTAATTTTCCGAAATCATCCCAGTTGATTCCCATATCCGTCAGGTCGGTAAAGGCATCCGGATAACTTTTTAAGAATTTCTGGTAGCTGTTGTCCTGCATGAGTACGATATCCGGCAGTGTGCTGTAATCACCGGCATTTGCTGCGGTTGTCAGCTTGGTCTGGCAGTCATCAGAAGAGGTCTCAACCACTTCGAGTTCAAAATCCGGATGGTCTTTCTTGTACTGCTCGGCTGCGGTCTCTATTGCCTTGATGTTAAAGTTCTGGTCCCATGCCCATACGGTCAGCTTATTACTGTCGGATGAGGAAGAAGTACCGCTTCCGCTGGAGGATGTATCCCCGCCACCGTTGCTGTCTGTTCCGCCTCCACCGCAAGCAACCAGTGACAATACCATTGCACTTGCAAGTAATGCTGTAATCATTTTCTTTTTCATATAAATTTCCTCCTTCTCCCTAAGAGTATTTGTTACTTTTGCTGATGAACGTATTATAGCATTGCTTGAATATATCTAGTTTGCATAATTGTCCGTATAATGTGCAATTTCAATCATTTTGTGTGCTTTGCACTATTTTTTCGCATATTTTCGGTTATTTCCATTCATATTGCCATTATGCGTGCCATGTGATGCAACAAATCCACCATTACAACCGCTTGCATTCCTGCAATTTTTCGTTGAAATGATGGATTCTCTGATTTTGCGCACATTTGTTGTTCATGATTTGTTTGCAACTGTTCATATTTTATTCACCACTTTATGCAAAAACCTTAGAAGGATACTGTTTTTTGAGTGCAAACAGCAGTTCCTGATTGAGATCAAGCAACAATTTTTTCTTTTCCCGGTCCTCAATGACGATCATCGTGTAGTATGGAATGTCATCCTCATAGGAGGTATAATCAAACTTCGGCAGTCGGACCCCGCCCCCGTCTTTGCGGTACTTTGCCACAGCCTCGTGGCGGTTTGGCGCGGTCACTTCCATCTCGGTCATGTCAATGATGTGTGCCGTTTTACGGTACCGCTTCCCATAGATCACATCAATTGTGAGTGTTTTCCCGTCGAGGATGTACTCGTACTCTTTCCGGCTTAACACATCAAATACAAAATACAGTGCCACCAGAAGAAAGCCCGCTAACATAAATGCCTGTGAGATCATGATCCCAAGCAGCACAAAAAATACCCCGAATACGACCATGAGCTTCCGCAGAACCCCCGTCATCTTCTTTTGTTTCCTCTTTACCTGTTGTATCAGTTTTGCCCCCTGCATCGGTTGTTACCATCCTTTCTCTGTGTGGATCTCATAATTGAGCAGCCGCTGTTCGTAATTTTCCGGACGCTTCCTCCACTCCACGGGTGTGACCCCCATCATCTGCTTGAAATTGCGGTTGAACGTGGAGTTGGTCGTAAATCCGCATTTGTGGGCGATGTCCGCCACCGGTTCCTCGGTCTTTTTTAAGTGCTCGCACGCCGTGCGGATGCGCACCGTGTTGATATATTCAAGCGGCCCCATATGCATATATTCGGTAAACACACGCCGGAAATGTGTCTCGCTCAGATGGCTGTACTTCGCCAGTTGTTCTACCCTTATTGGTTCCATGTAGTGATCGGAGATATAGTCCATGGCGCGGGAGACGATGCAGGTGATCCTGCCCTGCTCGGCATCCGCGCGCGTCTCTTTGTTCGTGTAGTTTAACCGTGTGATCTCCAAAAGAAGACAGCCCAGCAGTGCCTTTGCCTCCTCAAGATAAAATTCATCGCCTTTTCGCATGATGTTTAAGATTTCTTTAATTTTTGCCGCTTCCTTCGGATACTCTGCTTCCTCCAAAAACCACGGCTTTTCATAGAGCCGCTGCAGTGCGCGCTCTTTGCGGAGTGCATTGTCCGGGAAAATACCGTCAAGTACCACCTCCACATCGACAAACAGATATTCCCAGCGACTGATGTTGCCCGGATCGCTGTTTGTCGTGTGCGGAAAATTCGACGGGATGACGGTAAACTGCTGCCCCGAAAAACGGTAGGTGTCATCCCCCAGTACCACGTCGCCTGCCCCGTAATAACAATAGCCAAGTTCCATGTAATTGTGGAAATGAAGCCTGTCTGCCGTGCGGTCACCATAATTCTGCACCCACTTTTCTCCCAGAAGTGCAAGAATCGGACTTCCGGGCGGTAACTGGTAGTACCTAAACTCCATCTTCTTCTTTTTCTTTTCTGCCATTACCCTGCTGCCTTTCTTACAATGTCCTGCATCTGCTGCATCTTGCGCTCCATGTCTGCCACAAGCGTAAGCTGCGTGCGGGCACGGTCGAGATTCTGTCCGTCCCGGTGGATCTTGAAATAACGATCGCCCTGTAAATAATCCATAAGAAACCGCATGCCGCACTCATACGTCATGACCTTTGCCCCCATCGGAAGCAGCGCGGTCTCCTCCGGAGTCAGGCTGCCGCCGCAGCCCTCCAGAAATCCTTTGGTAAAGAGGGAAAACAGCTCCATGCTGCACGAGACTTCGGAGAGATCCCGCTCATCCTCCGCCGCAGTGCTCGCCCCGTAGCGGATCGCATCGCCAAAATCATTCATGGCAAGCCCCGGCATGACCGTATCAAGATCAATGACACAGACCCCCTTTCCGGTCTTATCGTCGAGCATGACATTGTTTAATTTCGTGTCGTTGTGCGTCACGCGGATCGGAAGCTCCCCGCGGTCAAGCCGCCCGGCAAAATAGCAGGCCGTCTCCTTCCGCTCTAAGAAAAAAGCGATCTCCTTTTGAACCTCCGCGGCCCGCCCCACAACATCCTCCCGGACGGCTTTTTCAAATGCCGCAAACCGCGCCCGCGTGTCGTGGAACCCCGGAATTGTCTCATGGAGTGTCTCTGCCGGATAATCCGCCAAAAGCCGCTGGAAGCTGCCGAATGCGACCGCGCTCTCATAAAACTGCTGCGGCGTTTCCACCTGATCAAAGCTGCTCGCCCCGGTGATAAACCGGTACGACCGCCAGTAGTCCCCGTTTGTGTCACGGTAGTACGGTTTGTTGTCCACGGTCGGGATGATATTTAACGTCTCCCTCTCCGGGTCGCCGCCCCGCGCAATAATCTTCTTTTTTAAGAACCCCGTCACACCCGCAATGTTTTCCATGAGTTGTTCCGGATGTGGAAAGGCATCGGCATTCATCCGCTGTAAGATCACATCCAGATCCCCCATATTGCCGACTGCAAACGTCAGGCGGAACGTGTCGTTGATATGTCCGCTCCCGTACACCGTATCTGCAATCAGTGTTCCCTCGTATGCAAATGCTGCAATGGCTTCCTGTTTCTGCTGTTCTGTAATCGCTCTCATATTGTTTTCCCCCTTATGTGTTGTGTCTGTTACCACTTCATGATAAGGCGCGTGCTGCCGCTCCGCTATCGGGATCTTGTTTACATTGTTATAAATCTTGCGCTATAATTACTATAACAGATTTCAGGTGCAAATGCACATGCTATTTTCAGGAGGGGATGCCTATGCCATACCAGCAGTACAACTTCAAACCACAAACCTTTGACGCGCAAAAGAAACGGCCGGATCTGCGCCTGCTTTATATCAGCCATTCCAGCTACGACAAGACCTGGCCGAGCGTGCTGCACTCCCACCCGTTTACCGAGCTGTTTTATGTCTTAAACGGAACCGGCACATTCCAGACCGAGACACAAACCTTCTGCATTGCGGCAGATGACCTGATCCTCATCAATCCCCATGTCATGCACACAGAATTCAGCAACGGCGATGCGGCTTTGGAATATGTTGTTCTCGGATTTGAGGGCATAGCGTTTGAAACCGACGGACACGCGCCCATAACCTGCCTCTGCAAAAATGTAAAGGCCATCCGCCCTGCCTGTTCTTTGTTATACCAGATCGCTCATACAGGAACTGCATGACCGCAAAGAAAATTATGTAGAAATGTCACAGAATCTGCTCGAAAATCTGCTCTATCTGATCCGGCGGGAGATCCGCGTCACGCCGGAGGCCGTCTCCGTCGGCAAAACCTCACAGGAATGCCGCATGATCGAGCAGTACATCAATGCGCACTACGCGGAAACAATCACGTTAGATACACTAAGTGCCTTAACATTCCACAGCAAATATTACATTGCCCACGCCTTCACCAAATACAAAGGAATCTCGCCCATCAATTATCTGATTACCAGACGCATTGAAGAGGCGAAATCCCTGTTAGAACACACCGACTTTCCGGTCGCAAAAATTGCCCAGGCGGTCGGCTTTTCTTCCCAGTCGTATTTTTCGCAGGCATTCCGTCGGGAAACCACGCTCTCCCCCGATGCCTACCGCAGACAGTTTCTTTCCTAGATCTCGTACCAGAGGATCGCATTGGCCGCAAGGTCGACCGCAAAACTGCTGCCGTCCCCCCGGTAAACGGTCGTCTGCTGCGGTTCATACGTGTTGTTGACGACACAGTATTTGCCGTTTTTTACATAAGCATGCACTTCGACATTGTAATTTGTGGAAAACCAGCGGTGAATTTTCCCCTCCGCCGAAGCCGCCCACAGAATCGCCCGGTACAGCAGGCGGCTGTTTGCAAAGCTGTACGGCAGGCCACTGATATACACACCCCTGCCCTGCCCGAACGTATTCACGGCAAGCTGTACACCTTTGTCGATCTGGCGTAGCACGGTCGCGGATTCGAGCGCGAATATGTTTTTCTTGCCCTCGCCAAAATCAATCGCATCGCCGCTGTCCTCCGTGATAAAATGCGCATGATCTTGCCAGTTATACTTGTCCACATTCAACGTGTAGCCGGTTTCTTCTTCCACGCCAAGGATGTCCGCAAGCTGGAAGAAGTGCCCCTGCCATTGGCAGGATGCCGGTTCGCCCACGCCGATGAAACCGCCACCCCGGTAGACAAACCGGCGGACTGCGGTCAGAATCGCCTCATCCTTCCAATTGTCCCCGCCGGTATAAGCGGTGTAGGCATCGCCCACATTTAAGACAACATCAAAGGAATCGAGCAGATCCGGATGATTCCTTATATCATCAAAGCTGATAAATTTCACGTCAAACGGAGCACCGCTGAGTGCCTCGATGATGCCCGCATAAGAATAATTCTGCTTGTAGTAAATGGCATGGTGGACCATATGGTTGCCCCACGCGCGCATTTTTCCCCAGCAGTTTAATATTGCCACGCGCTTGACGCAGTACGGGGTCGTTCCCTTAATATTTTCGTACAGTTCGCGGAACTCTTTGCACACGCTCTCCACATAGTCGATAAAATCCGGAAACTGTGTGGCAAGTTTTAAGTACCCACCATAGCCGATCCGATCGATCGGTTTGCGCAGAATCGCCCGGCGCGCCGTCACCCAGTTGACTTTCGCCTCGCGTGTCGGATCGCCTCCCTCGTGGAAGGTATCCGGGAAAAAGTACGGCAGGAACCGCCCCTCAGTGTATCTGACCCCCTCAATGTCACTAATGAGACGCAGCGTTGCACCGTTTCCGACGCTTCCGACCACAGCATCCAGCCCGATCGTCTGGAACTCCTCCATAAACGGCTCCATACCGATCCAGTGGTCACCGAGGAACATCATCGCCTCTTTTCCGCACGCATGTGTGATATCCACCATCTCCTTTGCAAGCTTTGCCACTTCCCTGCGCTGAAATGCCTGAAAATCCTGAAATTCTTTGGACGGCACGCGGTAAGTATTGTTCATATAGCCCTGGTCGATAATAAACTCCGGGCGGAACCGATAGCCCACTTCCTTTTCAAACTGCTCTAAGATATACGGGCTGACCGATGCGGAATAGCCATACCAATCCACATATTTTTCCCGCGCCAACTCGTCAAAGATGAGCGTAAATTGGTGAAAAAAGGTCGTGTAGCGGATGACATCCACATACGGATGCTCCGCGATAAATCTGCGCAGCCGCTCCATGGAGTAGGTGTGGGTCTTTGGCTGGCGCACATCAAACGTAATCTGCTTTTCCACATCTTTCCAGCCGTTGGTCACGGCATTATACATATGCACCGGGTCCCACATAATGTATGCCAGAAAACTGACCGTGTAACTGTGGAACGCCTCCGGCTTGTGGATCGTCACGTCGCCAGTTGTCTCATCATACGACCACTGGCTGGTTGAAACAACCGCCCCCGTCGTGCGGTCGATAACTTCCCACCAACGCGTAATGTCATCACGGTTGTTGACTTTTAACATATCCGGGTACAGATGCGTCATGAGATGGATCTGTAAATCTCCGTCGACCGCCGTATAAAACGGCGTCATAATATACATCTGCTGTATCTCCTCCGGATGTGCCTTTGCCCATGTATTGTCTTTTCTTGTGGTGTAATAGGTCGAATAGACCTTGGCATCCACAGCGCGCAGTTCCTCTGGGTAATCCGTACCATCGCAGTCGCGGATGGCATCGGCCCCCCAGCGCTCCATCAGTGTAAGTGTCTCCGGCACGACATCTACATCAGTCGGAATAGTGACTCTTCCTCTTTGCTGCATATTGCTTCCTCCTCCGTAATTCCTGTATTCTACTTTCAGCATACGGAGTTTGGAAGCAAATGTCTATGGATTTCTTGCTGTGAATGTTAGAAATATTGTTCTCTATCTTAATTTACCAGATAAGCCAAAATGTCTTTATATTAGACATAATTTTATTAAAAAAACACGATGAGAAGTCTCATCGTGTTTATAAAAGGTGACTGACGGATTTGAACCGACGATCAGGGAGTTGCAGTCCCACGCCTTACCACTTGGCTAAGTCACCAAAACTCCCCGAGTAGGGCTCGAACCTACAACAACTCGGTTAACAGCCGAGTGCTCTACCATTGAGCTATCGAGGATTATTTATAAGAAAACAACGTAGACAAGTACGTTGTTCACTAACTATGTTATTGAAAAGTTTGTACTTTCAAAACTTCATACAGATTTAACCGCTTTCTTAATCAAGCCCTCGACCTATTAGTAACAGTCAGCTCCATGTGTTGCCACACTTCCACCTCTGCCCTATCTACCTTGTAGTCTTCAAGGGGTCTTACTCCCGAAGGAGGGATATCTCATCTTGAGGGTGGCTTCACGCTTAGATGCCTTCAGCGTTTATCCCTTCCAGACTTGGCTACTCTGCCATGCCGTTGGTCGACAACAGATACACCAGTGGTCCGTCCATCCCGGTCCTCTCGTACTAAGGACAGCTCCTCTCAAATATCCTCCGCCCGCGCCGGATAGGGACCGAACTGTCTCACGACGTTCTGAACCCAGCTCGCGTACCG
>ENA-OQDM01000004-OQDM01000004.1-human-gut-metagenome-genome-assembly--contig:-NODE-4-length-146406-cov-5.584404_pt1 | contig 146406 bp, 143 predicted proteins | sample MGYA00242772_ERZ504605 | MGnify/ENA primary metagenome ERZ504605 (study PRJEB26092, sample SAMD00036348) | human gut metagenome | host: Homo sapiens | study: EMG produced TPA metagenomics assembly of... | reverse complement strand
TCCCGCCCTTGTTCGATGACAGCTACTACGGCCAGGTAATCCATGAAATCCGTGAGATGACAGTGATGAATATGGGTAACTATGCCCATGGCAACCAGCCCATCCAGCACATGATTTACCTTTATAATTATGCTGGGGAGCCTTGGAAGGCCCAATATTGGCTTCGTCAGGTTATGAACCGCATGTATACTGCCGGTCCCGACGGTTACTGCGGTGACGAGGACAACGGTCAGACTTCGGCGTGGTATGTCTTCTCTGCACTTGGTTTCTATCCGGTTTGCCCTGGTACGGACGAATATGTGCTGGGCGCCCCTTTGTTCCGTAAGGCTACCCTCCATTTTGAGAACGGCAAGTCTCTGACTATTGATGCTCCGGATAACTCACCGGAGAACATGTATATCGAGTCTCTCAAGGTGAACGGCGTGGATTATTCCAGGAATTATCTGACGCATGGCGATTTGCTGAATGGCGGTACCTTGAGGTTTGATATGGGTAGCCAGCCTAATATGAAGAGAGGTACGCAGCCGGAAGATTATCCTTATTCATTTTCCAGGGAGTAAATGTGTTTAGGGTTCTTTTTTTGAGGTTTTTAGATTGTTAGGGTATGAACGACATCCCAGAAGAATAGTGGGGTGTCGTTCTTTGTTTATTTTCATTCACTAACCACCTTCCCATATTCAGCCACCGCCATCTTCTCTGCCAGATACGCATCAATCAGGCTGGTGTGTGCCTGCGTCCACGAGAGTTGTGCGGACAACACATCTGCCATGCTGGCTTTTCCTTCATTATAAGAGAAGGTGACAAGGCCCAGATTCTCTTCGGCGAGTATCATATTCTCCCGGGCCGTCTTGACTTGCTGTTCAGTTTCCGTCAGTTTTGTGGTGGCTGCGGAGAGTTCTTCCAGAATATTGTCCGTTACATAGCTTTGTTGCAGCTTCTGTATGCCGATATAGGCTTTCTGTTGGCGGTTTGTCTTGAAGCGGGCTCCCCAACGGAAGATGGGGATGCTGACATTGACTCCTACGACGGGAGTATGAGGTACATCCTGCCCCATATAGGTGATTCCCGTATCCCAACCGGTAGCGAGGAACATGTTGACTTGTGGGTTGTAGCGGCTGAGGGCGGCATGCCGTTGCGCTTCACTGCGGGCGATGTTCACGGAGGTACTGGCATATTCTGCTCGGCGAAGCAGCACATCATCTAGGCCCAGAGGTATGATGGAGGCAGTCGGTATATCTATTTCGGCTATGCTGTCTATGGGAGCGTCCGGTTCCGAGCCCATAAGGATATTCAGTTTTTGCAGGGCAAGGGTATGGTTTTGGCGTGCCTTGATGTACTGCAATTCGGCTTCCTTACGTCGGGTGGAAATCATCAGCAAGTCTGTGCGGCTGATGGCACCGTCATCAAAGCGGTCTTGGATGATGTCGTACTGCTGTTGTACAATATCCTGAAAGGTAGCCGCGGCTTTCAGACCGGCACGGGCGGCAGAGGCATTCCAATAGACGGCGTCACTTTGATAGTGTATCTGGTCGAGGGTCAGCTCTGTGGTAAGTTGGTCCAGTGCCTCTTCGGCTTGCGCCACTTTCTTTTGGGCTATTAGGGAACCTCCGGTATAAAGCGGCTGCGTCAAGGTGGCAAGTGCCTGATAGGTATAAGGGCGGTAGTCTCCTTTCGGACTGTTCCATTGGTCCAGATGATTGAGATTGGCGGTACCCTCGGCGGTGATGTCAATCTGGGGCAGGAAACCGGTGGAGGCAATCTTGTGTGCCTCGGTACTGGCGAATGTTTTCAGATGCTGTTGTTTCAGAATCTGGCTGTATGCTTCTACCTTGTCGCGGTATTCTTCGCGGCTCAGATATGCTTGTTGTGCCCCGGCATTCAGTCCTGAGCACAGTAATGATAGAATAAGTATATTTGTTTTCATCATTCAATTGGTAAACTGTAAATTGTTGAATGTTCTCTCACTTGATTTTATGAATGGCGCAATAAGCCACCGGCAGCACGAATAGTGTCAATGCCGAGGCTACCAGCAAACCACCCATGATGGTTGCCGCCATGCCGCCGAACATGGCGTCGAACAATAACGGCAACATTCCCAGGATAGTGGTACCCGATGCCATGGCCACCGGGACAATACGGGTGGTCGTTGCACTGATAACGGCTTCACGCGGTGCTTTTCCGGCAGCGGTTTCCGTATCAATCTGGTCCACCAGCACGATGGCATTCTTGATATTCATTCCAATCAGCCCCAGCAAGCCGAGGATGGAGAAGAAGTCGAATGATTTCCCCAATACCACCAGTCCCAGTACAATACCTATAAAGATAAGCGGCAGCATCAGCAGGATAACAATCGGCTTCCGGTAGCTGCGGAACAGAAACAGCAAGGTGACGAACATAAGGAAGAATGTCAGCGGCAGGTTAGCTGCCAGTGCGGCATTGCTTTCTGCCTGGCTTTCCTGCTCTCCGAAGTATTTCATGGTGTAACCTTCGGGCACATCAATCTCTTCTTGCACTTGCTTCCATATACGGTTGAAGGCGGCAATGGCATTCACACCGCGGCGTGGGTCGGCCTGCGCCATCATCACCATCTGCCGGTTGTAGTCTTTCACATTGGAGAACTTGTACTGGAAGTCGAACCGGCTGACGACTTGTTCCAGAGTGGTTGTTTCGCGTGCAGTGCCGAATACGGGGAGTGTACGCAAGTCGTTGATGCGGAAAGAGTCGATAGTTTTATCCTTCAACAGAACGGGAAGTACCTGGTCTCCTTCCCTATATTCCCCAAGTGTCATGCCGTTCGTACCGATCTGGATACTCTGTGCCATGCTTTGACGGGAGATACCCAACGGTTGTGCACGCTCCTGACTGTAAACGGGATGCCATACCGGTATCTTATTGCCCCAGGAGTTGCGCACGTTGATAAGTTCGCCGTCACGGTGCATGATGTCCAGAGCCTTGTTGGTCAACATGACCAGCGTATCCGTGTTATTGCCGATGAACCCGATTTCAATGGCGGCATCTACAGCAGGAGAGAGCTTGAACAACATGGTACGGGTGATGGCATTGGGATAGTTGGCCTTCATGTAGGCATCAAGATTCTCTTCCTGCTTCTTGGTATATTTGCTGTCCGTTACTTCCACCAGGATATTGGCGAAGTTAGGTTTGGGGCCGACGGAAGTGGAGGCCAGATAGTAACGCAACGGTGTGCTGCCGAATGTGACGGATACCCGTTTCACTTCCGGCTGCTGCATCAGATGCGCTTCCACCTTTTTCATTTCGGTTTCTACTTCGCGGATGCTGTACCCGTCCGGATAGAATACATCTGCCCGAAAGTAGGGCTTGTCCAGAGAAGGGAAGAAGTTCTGGGGCATCAGTCCCATGACGATGAGGGAGAGGATGAACAGTGCTGTAATGCTTCCAAGGGTCAACGCCTTCTTGCGTATCAGTGTGCCGAGGATGGAGGCGAATTTATGGTAGAAAGGCTTGTCGTATGGGTCTTTATCACCATCTTTAGCCTTTGCTTTCAGTATGAAGTTGCCGAATGTAGTGGTTTGTGTCAACGCCAGCACCCAACTTAATCCCAGGGAAATGGCCAACACTACGAATAGCGGTTTCACGATTTCGGCTACGGAAGAGGGAGCCAGATACAGTGGCAGAAACGAACAGATGGCAATGAACGTTGCTCCCAGCAATCCCCATTGGGGACCGGTGGCACCGTCTATCAGCGCTTTTCGGCGGTCGATGCCGCGGGCAATGGCAATTTGGGCATTATCTGTCACCACGATGGCATTGTCCACCAGCATTCCCATGGCTATGATGAATCCGGCGAGGGAGGTCCGGTTCAGACCTACGCCAAGAAACGACATAATGAGCAGTGTGCCTCCGATAGAGAATATAAGGGAAGAGCCAATCAGTACTCCTGCACGCATGCCCATCACCAGCATGATGATTACAATCACAATCAGGATGGATTCTATCAGATTGATGATGAACCCGTTGTTGGCTTCTTTGGCAATCACGTTTTCGGGATACAGACTTTCCAGTTCCAGCCCCACGGGGATGAGGGGCATGAGTTCGGCAAGCCTCCGGTCTACCAGTTCACCGGTTTTTACCACATCCTTTGTCGGGTCGGTGGAGATGCCGATACCGATGGCGCGCTTTCCGTTGACGTGCATGATATTGCCGGGAGGTTCCATGTATCCCTTTTCAATGATGGCGATGTCACCCAGCTTGACTTGTCCGCCGGAGGTAGTGATAACCTGGTTGCGGATATCATCGACAGTCGTGTAGGTACCGTTGGCCACAATGCGTAACTGTTGTTCTCCGGCGCTGATTTCACCCGTATTGATAATCTGGTTCTGCGATTGTAGCAGGCTGGCCAGCTGCTTGGGGTCGATACCCATTCCTGCCAGCTTGTTTACGGAGATGAATATATGGATGACCTCTGTCTGTGTACCGAAAAGGGCTACCTTCATCACACCGTCTGCGTGATGACTTGTGTCTTGATTCGTTCCGCCCAGTTTCTCATTTCTTCATAAGAGAAACCGTCGTCACCCACCAGGCCGTAATAGATGCCGAAAACGTCTCCAAAATCATCCGAGACGGTCGGTACAGAAGAGCCTGCGGGCAGTTGGGGCTGTATGTTGAGCACTTTACGCCGCAGTTCGTCCCACTTCTGCGGAATGGATGCGGCAGAGAGTGACGGTTGCAGTTCGAAGGTTATCTTGGAGAGTCCGTACATGGACTCTGACTTTATCTTGTAGACGCCGCTCATCGACTGTATTTCTCGGGAGATGGGTTCGGTGACGAGCCGTTCCACTTCTGCCGGCTCCGCTCCCGGGTAGCGTGTCATGATGACTGCCGACTTGATGACGAAAGGTGCGTCTTCCTTCTTTCCCAACCTGCCGAATGACAGTATACCGCCGATAAGCAGCACAGCCAGAAAGAAGTAGACTATCTTCGTGTTGTCTAATGAATATTGGGCTAGATTCATAATGAATATTTTTTAGATAAATGGGGAATGTAATGTGCCAATGTGATTAATCACATTAGTACCTTTATTGCTTCTCCTTCTGTCAGCTGGTATACTCCGGCCGTCACAACGGTTTCTCCCGGTTCCAACCCTTTAGAAATAAGCAGGTTTGCCTCTCCCGTTGGAGAATAAACGGTCACTTCGCGGCGACTGACTTTATTACCTTCCACCACCCATACATACGTTTTCCGGTTTTCACTGTCGCCAAATACGGCGCTTAACGGTACATTCATCAGCTTTTCTTCCAGAAAGGGAGCGACATCCGATGCCAGCTTTATTTTGCATGTGAATCCCGGTTTTACGTCATAACGTGTACGGTCAAAGTGCGGGTCGTCAATTGTTATTGTCACCGGAATACCCGTCCCTGCTGTGGAGATGTCAAGATACTCTTCCAGTCTGGCATCGAAAGCCTCTGCAGGGTAACTGTCGAACACCACCTTGAACTTTACGTCCTTGGCACGGAGCAGATAGAGATAATCATCCGGTACGGTGAACTTGATTCGTAGCTTCTGTGTATTTACCAGCTGTACAACCCCTTCTCCTGCATTGACACGCTGATAGTTCTCTACCAGCCGTTTTTCGATGGAACCCTCGAAAGGGGCTGTCAGCCGCGTATCCCGCATATTGTTGCCGGACAACTCGTAAGTGGATTTTGCTTTCTGATAGTTGGCTACGCTGATTTCGTATTCCTGCACGGAGATAGCCTGGCGGCCAAGCAGCCGTTTGTTACGTTCCACTTGTGCGGCAGCTGTTTCGTAGGCAGCCTTGTCGGCTGCATATTGCAGGGAGATGTCGCGTGGGTCGATGGCGGCAATCAGTTGCCCCTTTTTTACCCGCTGTCCCTCTACAACCGGGAGGCTGATGATTTGTCCGCTGACGCGGAAGGCAAGTCTCACATATTCCACGGCTTCCACTATTCCGGAGAAGTCTTTGCGGATAACCGACTGTGAACTGACTTGCGCAGTCTTCACCGGTCGGATAAGGGTATTGCTACCCTTTTGTTTTTGCCCGCACGACGTGATGAGCAACGCCATGACCAGGGCGAAAAGAAACATTTTTTTCATTGGTAAACAAGTATATAGTTATTCGTTCAGGTATATATAAAAACATAAAACCGGGAAAACAACCAAATGTTCTCCCGGTTATAGGATAAATGATGATTTAATGTGCCAATGTGCTAATTGGCTGCGCAATGTTTATGCTGCGCTATCACGCCGCAGGTCATTGGCACATTGGCATATTAATTTTCAATTCCGTCCCCCGTTCCAGCGTATATGGGTGTCCGTAGACTTGTATGTCCACTTTGCTGCCTGCTGTAAGCGAGATTTCGATTTCTTTTCCTACCCGTATGTGAAGTGTGTTTTTCAGATAATTCACCTTGAATGAATAGCTGTCCCATTTTTGCGGTATGACAGGGGAGAAACACAACGTCTCCTTCAGCACCTGCATACCTGCAAATCCGCGTACAATGGCCAGCCAGCTGCCGGGCATACTGGTTATGTGCAGACCTTGGTCCGCTTCGTTGTTGTAGTCGTCCAGGTCAAGCCGCGTGGCATGCAGGAAAAGCTGGTAAGCTTTTTCCACTTTGCCGATGCGTGCAGCCAGGATGGAATGGATGTGGGGAGAAAGGGAGGATTCGTGTACGGTCATCGGCTCATAGAACTCGAAATTGCGGCGGACGGTTTCCGTGTCGAAATAGAAATAATAGAGGTAAAGTCCGAGCAACACGTCACTCTGCTTGATGTAGCAAGAGCGCAGAATGCGGTCCCATGACCAATGTTGGTTGATGGGGCGTTCTTCGGCAGGAATGTTATCTGTACTTTCCAGTACTTTATCCATATAGCCGTCATTTTGGATAAAAATACCCCGTTCCTTGTCTTCCGGCAGATACATGTGTTCGATGATGTCTCTCCACCGGGCACTTTCCTTCACTTGGTCGAGATTGGTGATGCGGCGTATGTGGGCATATTCATCCGGATATTGCTGTGCCACCATTTCCAGAAAACGGAGGGTCATCTTGAGGCACTGTATACAGGAATAGTTAGTGTACCAGTTGTTGTCCACATTGTTTTCGTATTCATCCGGGCCGGTAACCCCCAGTATGACATATTTCTGTTTGGGTTGGGAGAAGGATACCCGTTGGCTCCAGAAACGGCTGACGGCAATCATTACTTCCAGGCCATATTTAGCGATATAGTCCATATTGCCCGTCAGCGCTGCATGCTGAACGATGGCATAGACAATGATATTGTTACGGTGGATTTCCTCGAAGGTTATTTCCCATTCACTGTGGCATTCCTCTCCATTGTTGGTTACCTGCGGAAACAACGCTGCACCGTCCTTGAAACCCAGTTTACGGGCGTTTTCGATGGCTTTGGGAAGCTGGTTGTACCGATATGCCAGCAAGTTCTTTGCAATCTCTTTGGGAGTGGAGAGCAGAAAAAACGGTACACAACACAGTTCCGTGTTCCAATAAGTATTTCCGCCATATTTTTCTCCGGTGAATCCTTTGGGGCCGATGTTTAGGCGCGGATCATCTCCCCGGTAAGTCTGATACAGCTGGAATATGTTGTACCGGATACCTTGTTGCGCTTCCGGATCCCCTTCGATGACGACATCCGTTTCGTCCCAGATTTCCTGCCAGGCCCTTCGATGCTCTTCTACCAGCGTATTCCAGCCTATGCTCTTGGCTTCGCGTGCCTCGGCCACGGAGTGTTCCACCAATTCACTCCGTTCGTGGTAGAGAGAAGAAGCAATGGCGGTGTATTTGATGAGTGTCACGTTGTCTCCGGGTTTCACGTCGGCACCTACGCTGAAACCGGTCTGCTTTTCCTTTTCTATCCGTATGAGGTTGGCAGTGGTTTCCTTGTTGTTTTTGAAGATTGGTAAGTCATGGCGTAGCACACTTGTGCATCTTCCCGGCGGGTCTGTGTCCAGAGATAGGCACAGCTGCTGGTAGAACCGGAACGCAGTATGTTCCATATTTTCAGGTTTGGCAGATCGGCATCGTCTACTATATTCCCGTCAAGGATGGGCACGAGTGAGATTCTGCCGGTATAGTTGATGGAAGACACGCTGTACTTGATGAGACAGAGGTTGGGTCTTGCCATATTTGTGATATGCTCTACATGGATGCGGAGCTGGTTTCCGCGAGGAGACGTCACCTCCATGTCCCGGTAGAAGATACCTTCCTTCATATCCAGGCGGCGGTTGAAGCTGTCGACATCCCAGCCTGCCAAATCGAGTTCCTCATCGATGAGGCGCAGGTTGATGCGGCTCCAGTCAGCAGCCTTGGGTATACGGGTGTAATATGGGGGAAATCCGTTTTTCCACCATCCTACGCGGGTTTTGTCCAGGAAAGTGATGCCGGCCACAAATGAACCACGGTAACTGTCACTGCTGTAAGGCTCCTCAAAATACCCCCGTTGCCCGAAACGTCCGTTTCCGAGACTGAATATACTTTCCGACATCCGTTGACGGTCGGGGTGGAATTGGTCTTCGATGATGTTCCATTCATCGGTCTTGAGGTATTTCTTCATGGCGACGTGTTTTCTGTAGTTATCGCCGTAAAGTTAAGCAATATGCGGAAATAAAGAAGAAATGGAAAGGAAAAAAACAAACGTGCGGTAGGCTTTTTTTTACCTGCTTTCTTGCCGGAGGGCTGGTAGGCTCGTCAATAACAGATGCTATGTACGGTCAGAAGAAGAGGTAACAATCATACGGTATGAAAGCATGAATCATACGATATGATTATGGTAATCATACGGTATGATTCATGTCTTTATTACAAAGATAACGGCTGTCCTTTGTACGGTGTGCCGGTCTCGGTTCTTTGTGTGTTATGTTTCGGAGGCGTGTGCTTACTTGCTTTTTTCTCCTTGGTTCTCTTTGATGAGGTATACGCAGGCGGCGCCGATTATCAGCATGATTCCTGCCAGCACAAGCATATTGATTTCAGGAGGCAGTCCTCCTTGGGGAGTAAACAAGGCAAGGATGGTGCCGCCCAAAGCAGCTGCTATAATCTGCGGGATACAGATAGTACCGTTGAAAAGTCCCAGATAAGTACCCATGTGTCCTCCGCTCAGTGCGTTGGTCAGGATGGTGAACGGCAGTGCCAGCATGGCAGCCCATGCACAACCTATCAGCAAGAAGGAAATGAAGAGCATATAAGGGTCGTGTATGAAGTAGGTGGAAATGAAACCTATACCTCCCAGAACAAGGCTGAGTGAGTAGACCCGGCGACGGTCCTTGAACATCGGTATGCAGATGGCCCAAAGCACAGAGCCGATGGCTTGTACGGCAAACAGTACGCCTACCCAGTCGGCGGCATTCTGATATTGCAGGCTCTTGGTGTCGAGTACCACTTTGGTGACACCATCTACCAGGTGCTCTACTGTAGGAGCATCAAAAGCATTGGCAGCGATGCTGCCGTTGGTATAGGTCCACATGAACATAAAAGCAAACCAGCAGAAGAACTGTACCAGTCCGATAGTCCAGAATGCTTTCGGAGCCTTGATGAGCAGCTTCAGCATGTTGGTCTTTTCATGTTCCTCTTCTTCGGTGATGCCGTGATACTCTGCATATTCGGCAGGCGGCATCTCTTTTACTTTGACCGAAGTGTAGATGACGCAGAAGATAAGGATGGCCGCTCCGATGTAGAATGAGTAAATCACCGAGTCGGGGATTACTCCTTGGGGAGCTGTATTGCTGATGCCAATCCATGCAAAGATGAACGGGAAGAGATATCCCACCAGGCTGCCTGCATTGCAGAGAAAACTCTGGATGGAGTAGGCGAGTCCTTTTTGTTTCTCATTCACCATGTCGCCCACCATCATTTTGAAGGGTTGCATGGCCATATTGATGGAGGTGTCGAGGAACATCAGCGATACCAGTCCGAAAATCATGGCTGTACTTACTGCCATGCCGAAGCTTCCGGCATTGGGTAGCAGGCACATGACGAGTACGGCCACCAACGAACCTATAAACAGATAAGGGATGCGCCGCCCGAAGCGTGTCCAGGTCTTGTCACTGGCGGCTCCCACGATGGGTTGTACAATGATACCTGCCAACGGCGGTAATATCCAGAAATAACTCAAATTATGCGGGTCTGCACCCAAAGTGGAAAAGATACGGCTGATGTTTGCACTCTGCAAAGCATATGCAATCTGTACGCCGAAAAAACCAAAGCTGATGTTCCACAGCTTCCAGAAACTTAAATCGGGTTTTACTTTCATGATGGTTTAATATGTTTTATTATTTCGTAGTTCCTCTTATCACCAGATTGGTACGTACTATCTTGTTGTTGCTTTTCTCTTCTCCCTCCAGCTTTCCGGTCAGAATGCTGAAAGCGCTTTTACCTACTTCCTCGCCATGCTGCTCCACGGTAGTCAGCTTCGGGTCGGTGCTTTGGGCAATGGCTCCGTCGGTGAATCCGCAGATGGATACTTCATCGGGAACTTTTACGCCGACCAGTTTGCAGGCATACAGTATGCCCGAAGCTGTCTCGTCGTTGATGGCAAAGAAACCGTCAGGGCGGTTTTCGCTTTCCAGCAGGTCGGGAGTGATGGAGATGGCGCGTTCACGGGTGTCGCATAACAGAATCATGCTGTCGTCCACCGGAATTTTATACTTCTTCATGGCATCCAGGTAGCCGTTCCGGCGATTCTTGGTAATCTCTAGGTGGGGAGCCGCACCATAGAAAAGGATACGCTTGCATCCGGTCTGTATCATGTATTCCACGGCTGCAAAGGAGCCGGCATAGTCGTCCACCACCACTCGCTCGGTTTTCAGCCCCGTACATATACGGTCGTAAAAGACAATGGGAATATCGTTGTTCAGCAGCTCCTGGTAATGGTCGTATTGGGAAGTGTCCTTGGCAAGTGAAGCGATGACTCCGCAGACACGGGCGGCAAGGAAAGAATGTACAATTTTCACTTCCTGCTCGTACGATTCGCTGCTCTGCGCAACTATGATATTATATCCGGCATCCGCCGCTGCTTTCTCAATTCCGCTCAATACGCAGGAAAAGAAGTGGTGTACCAGTTGGGGGACAATGACGCCGATGGTATTGCTGCGGCTTGCGCGGAGATTTACGGCAAGTACGTTGGGCTTGTAGTTATGCTCGCGCGCATAGGCATGGACAAGGTCACGTGTTTCCTTGCTGATGTCCGGATTGTCTTTCAGCGCCCTCGACACAGTGGAGGGGGAGACATTCAGCGCCCGGGCAATATCCTTGATGGTAATCTGCGGTTTATTCATGGTATAGTTTTGAGGACAAAGATAAGGTAAACTTCCCTAATCCGATTGCAAAAATAACGTAATAAGGTAAATTGTGCTTATCCGTTGAGGTTTATCGGGTTGTAAGTTTGTGCAAACGATTGCAGATACCCGTATTTTGACAAATTAAGGTGATATATAGTTCTATATTCCCTAAATGCTTATATTTGCAGTACGCAATTAATGATGATAACGCCATGAAACACATGAAGTTTTTGACTTTCTTTTTTTGTATTGCCTTTGCAGTATTTGCATGCAGCAGCAATAATGAGACAGACCCCAATGCTGGTGGACTTCCCGATAAGGAGGAACCTCTGGCTACAGACTTTGCTAAAGGTGCCGACATCAGTTGGGTGACGGAGATGGAACATAAGGGTATGAAATTTTACAATACCTCCGGTGTGGAGACCGATTGTTTCCAGCTGATGAAGGATTTGGGCCTGAATGCGGTTCGACTCAGAGTATGGGTCGACCCCAAAGAACACGATAACTGGTGCAATACGGCCGATTTGGTGACGAAAGCCAAGCGTGCCGCAGAGCTGGGCATGGACGTAATGGTAGACTTCCATTACAGTGACTGGTGGGCCGACCCTGGACAGCAGCATAAGCCTGCTGCATGGAAAGGACTGAACTTGGCCGACTTGAAGAAAGCCGTCGCCGGTCATACTGCCGATGTACTTAATGCGCTGAAAGCGGCAGGAGTTACTCCCAAGTGGGTTCAGGTAGGTAATGAAATCCGTTCGGGGATGCTCTGGGATGAAGATGCTGCATTGAGTGGTGCGTCCTATGATGTGAGGGAATGTGATGTAAAGGGTTCCAACAGCACTTCCGAGGAAGTGAAATACCGTGAGAACTTTGCCAACCTGGCTGCTTTTATCAATGTAGGATACGATGCGGTAAAGTCCGTCTTCGACGATGCCATTGTCATCGTCCATCTGGACAATGGATATGACAACGAATTGTATACCTGGTTCTTTGATGAACTGAGAGCCAATGGCGGTAAGTGGGATATGATAGGCATGTCGCTCTATCCTTACTGGACGATGCTCGAGCACAAGGAATATACAGCTGATAGAACTATCACCGAGTGTATTGCCAATATTAATAGTGTAGCCCGGAAATACAACTGTGACGTGATGGTTGTGGAAACCGGCATGGAGTGTGCCGACGACAAAGGGAATCTGGCAAGTGCTTCCGTGCTGGCAGAAGGGAAACGCCAACTGGCACGTATCCTGAAAGAGTGCAAGGAGAATACCGGCGGACGCTGCAAGGGCGTGTTCTACTGGGAACCGGAATGCAGGCCGAACCAATATCGGCTGGGGGCATTCACTGAAGACGGCCGCCCCACTGTGATAATGGATGCTTTTAAATAATTATATTAACAAAATCTTTTAAAGAAGAATGAGAAAGACAATACTTATCTTTTCCTGCTGCGCTTTTTTTGCCTTGGCGGCAATGGCGCAGCGTACAGAAGCATTGTTGGAAAAGAACTGGAAGTTCACCAAGGGAGATGTTCCCGAAGCAACACAAACAAATTTAGACGACAGTAAGTGGGAAACAGTGACCATTCCTCATGATTGGGCCATCTTTGGTCCGTTCGACCGCAACAACGATTTGCAGGAGGTAGCGGTTACGCAAGACCTTGAAAAACAAGCTTCCGTAAAGACCGGGCGTACCGGAGGGTTGCCTTATGTGGGTGTCGGTTGGTATCGTACGGCTTTTGATGCTTCTGCAGACAAGCAGGTCACTCTGGTTTTCGATGGTGCTATGAGTGAGGCTCGGGTCTATGTCAATGGGAAAGAAGCTTGTTTCTGGCCTTTCGGGTATAACTCTTTTCATTGCGATGTTACCGGTTTGCTGAATGCCGACGGTAAAAACAATGTGCTGGCTGTCCGTCTGGAAAACAGACCCCAGTCCTCCCGTTGGTATCCGGGGGCGGGATTGTATCGCAATGTCCGCCTAGTTACTACGGAACGTGTTCATGTTCCGGTTTGGGGTACACAGCTCACCACACCGCATGTTTCTGCTGAATACGCTTCCGTGCGTCTGCGTACTACAATACGGAATGCCGGTGATGCGGATGTTCGTATTTCTACTGATATTATTGCGCCGGACGGTAAGATAGTAGCCCGTAAGGATAATAGCCGGAAAATTAATCACGGACAGCCATTTGAGCAGAATTTTCTGATAAATGCTCCGTCTCTGTGGTCCCCTGAGACACCTTATTTATATAAGGCAGTATCTAAGATTTATGTAGATGGCAAACAGACTGACGAATATACCACGCGTTTTGGTATCCGCAGCATTGAGATTATAGCTGATAAGGGATTCTTCCTGAATGGTAAGCACCGTAAATTCCAGGGGGTATGCAATCACCACGATTTGGGCCCGTTGGGTGCGGCTGTCAATGTGGCTGCTCTTCGCCGTCAGTTGACATTATTGAAGGATATGGGATGTGATGCAGTCCGTACCTCCCACAATATGCCTACACCCGAATTGGTGGAACTCTGTGACGAGATGGGCTTTATGATGATGTTGGAACCTTTCGATGAATGGGATATTGCCAAATGTGAGAATGGTTATCACCGCTATTTCAACGAATGGGCAGAAAAGGATATAGTAAACATGCTGCATCAGTATCGGAACAATCCTTGTGTGGTAATGTGGAGTATAGGAAATGAGGTTCCTACCCAATGTAGTCCCGAGGGCTACAAAGTGGCTTCTTTCCTGCAGGATATTTGCCATCGCGAAGACCCTACACGCCCCGTTACTTGCGGTATGGACCAGGTAACTTGCGTGCTTGCCAACGGGTTTGCGGCAATGATTGATGTACCCGGTCTTAATTATCGGGCTCACCGTTATGTGGAGTCTTATGAGACTCTTCCACAGAATATTGTGCTCGGTTCGGAGACGGCTTCCACTGTAAGTTCTCGTGGTGTCTATAAATTTCCCGTACAGAAGGGTGCCAGTGTGATGTATGATGACCATCAGTGCTCCGGTTATGATGTGGAGTGTTGTTCCTGGTCGAATCTTCCCGATGAGGATTTTGCTTTGGCTGATGATTATGACTGGACAATCGGACAGTTCGTCTGGACGGGCTTTGATTATTTGGGTGAGCCTTCTCCTTATAGTACGGATTCCTGGCCCAGCCACAGCTCCGTTTTCGGTATCATAGACTTGGCAAGCCTCCCCAAAGACCGTTTCTATCTGTACCGCAGCCTATGGAACAAGCAGGCAAATACCTTGCATGTCCTTCCGCACTGGACGTGGCCGGGCAGGGAAGGGGAGAATACTCCGGTTTTTGTTTACACCAGCTATCCCAGTGCCGAACTGTTCGTCAACGGAAAGAGTTATGGCAAACAACGGAAACTTACTGCTGATGAAAGCCGTGCTTTGGAAGGCCGGGACTCCCTTGCTTTGCAGCGTCGCTATCGCTTGATGTGGATGGATGTTCCTTATGAACCGGGCGAAGTGAAAGTGGTGGCTTATGATGCTTCCGGCAAGCCTGCAGAAGAAAAGGTGATTCGTACCGCTGGCAAGCCCCATCATCTGGAGCTGGTTGCCGACCGCACCCGCTTGTCTGCCGATGGCAAAGACCTGGCATATATCACAGTCCGTGTCGTGGATAAGGACGGTAACCTTTGTCCGGTAGACAGCCGCATGGTAAACTTCTCGGTGAAGGGTGCCGGAAAGTATCGCGCTGCTGCCAATGGAGATGCTACCAGCCTCGATTTGTTCCATCTGCCCAAGATGCCGGCTTTCAGCGGTCAGCTGACGGCTATTGTGCAGAGTGGCGAGCAAGCCGGTGAGATTGTGTTTGAGGCAAGGGCTAAAGGATTGAAGTCCGGAAAGCTGGTACTTTATACTTCAGAGAAATAAATAGCACTATTTGCTTCCACTCTACCACACCTGCTCTGTAACCCTTTGTTCATCGGTGTTTGAGGTGCGGTGGAAGCAACAGAAAAAGGTGGAAGCAAATTTTGCTTCCACCTCTGTTTTAGGGCCGACATGATGTTAACTTGTTGTAATGTAACAAGTTAATATCATGTCGGCCATTTTGTTAATATCGTGTTAATGGCATATTAATATTGTGCAGACACGTTATTCATATCCTGAAAGTATGTTGCTTGGTTTATACATGCATGGCATTTCTTCAGTAAAAGCTTTGTGTTTCTTTTGTTTTGTCTTGATGTTGTGTAGTACTTAACGGTCGTAAAGCGATTTGTTGACGGCCGTAAAGCGATCTGCCAACGGCCATCAACAAATCGCCTAACGGTCGTTAGGCGGTGAAAATCTCTGTACTTCAGCAGAATAAACATATATGTTATGTGCAAGAATGCCACATGTAGAGTGGAGAGAAGCGCTGTATTATGATATATCAAGTGATTTTTCTATCTTGTGCAACCGCATGCAATCGTTTGCACTGTTCGTTTCCCACATTTTACACTCTCTTTATACTTTACTAAAGTAATAAAGCATATTTTTGTTGCGTCATGCTTTGGGTACTTGAAAGACGTTAGAAAGCGAAAGTACGAAAATTATTTTTCGAATAATATATATAGGTAATTAATATTGTTAACTTTAATTTATTAAATGCATGAAGCAAGTTAATCTTAGAATCTGTCAAACGATTCTTACCCTAATGTTAGGGTTATTCTTGTCTGTAGGCGCTTATGCACAGAACATCACCGTGAAAGGGCATGTAAAAGATGCTTTGGGAGGAGTGATAGGCGCAAATGTAGTGGAAAAAGGAAATTCCACGAATGGTACAATCACTGACCTTGATGGTAATTTTACATTGACAGTTCCTCAGGGAGCTACGTTGGTCGTGTCTTTTATCGGATACAAGACGCAAGAAGTAGCTGCTGCTCCTTCAGTAATTATTACATTACAAGATGATGCGGAATTGTTGGGCGAGGTGGTCGTAATTGGTTACGGTACAGCCAAAAAGAATGATTTGACTGGGTCTGTTACGGCTATTAGTGCAGATAAAATGGTAAAAGGTGCTGTTACATCTGCTACTGATATGTTGGTTGGTAAAGCTGCCGGTGTAAGTGTGATTACTGACGGTGGTGCTCCGGGAGCTGGTGCTACAATTCGTGTGCGTGGCGGTTCTTCTATGTCTGCATCCAATAATCCGTTGATTGTTATTGACGGTGTGCCTGTAGATGACGGTGGTATTAATGGTATGTCAAATCCTTTGGCTACTGTCCATCCCAATGATATTGAGACTTTTACTATTTTGAAAGATGCTTCTGCAACAGCCATTTATGGTTCTCGTGCATCTAACGGTGTTATTATTATTAATACTAAAAAAGGAAAGTCTGGACGTGTACAAGTTGGTTATAGCGGTACATTCTCTATTAATACAAGACCCAATAAAGTAGATGTAATGTCTGCAAATGAATTTAGAGAATTTGTGACTTCTAAATTCGGTGAATCAAGTGCTCAGTTTAAAGCATTAGGTCAGGCAAATACTGATTGGCAGGATGAAATATTCAAAACCTCTTTCAGTACAGACCACAATGTTAATGTTTCTGGTGCTATACCACACATGCCCTATCGTGTATCAGTTTCTTATACCAATGAAAATGGTATATTGAAGACTTCTAATATGGAGCGTTTGACTGGTGCTATTAGCTTGAATCCTAATTTCTTTGATAAGAAATTGAATATTCAGTTGAATGTGAAAGGCATTTATAATACAAACCGTTTTGCAGATACTGGTGCGATAGGTATGGCGACGCAATATGATCCGACACAGCCTATTTACATGGATGGAAATCCCTATGGTAACGGCTACTTTATGTATATGAAAAGTGGCAATAATCCTACACCGGTTGATATTGGTTTGGCTAATCCCGTTTCTATTTTAGATTCAAAGCATGACGAATCAACTGTTTATAGAAGTATTGGTAATGCACAAATTGACTATAAGTTTCATTTCCTGCCCGAATTGAGAGCAAACTTGAATTTAGGTTACGACGTGTCTAAGAGTGAAGGTGATGTTATTATAGAAGATAATGCTCCTATGACTTGGTGCCAAGGTAACTATAAAACTGGGTTTGGGGAAAATAGCAGCTATTATCAATTGAAGCGGAATACATTGCTGGATTTCTATTTGAATTATGCTAAAGAGTTTGGTGCACATCATGTCGATGTTATGGGCGGTTATTCTTGGCAGCATTTCTATAATTCTACATGGACCAAATATCCTTATTCTACAGTAAAAGCTGAAGAAACTGGTAAGGAATTCTATAAGGATATGGAAGATTATTCAACTGAAAACTATCTTGTTTCTTTCTTTGGGCGTTTGAATTATACATTATTGAATCGTTATTTGGTGACATTTACCTTGCGTAATGATGGTTCTTCACGTTTCAATAAAGACAATCGTTGGGGATTATTTCCTTCAGTTGCTTTGGCATGGAAGATGAAAGAAGAGAATTTCTTGAAGGGAGTGGATTGGCTTTCTGATTTGAAGTTGCGTTTGGGCTATGGTATTACTGGTCAGCAAAACCTGAATAATGGTGACTATCCTTATATGGCTCGCTATATGTATTCCAAAGCTGGAGCAAATTATTATTTTGGTAATAACAAGTATTCATTGATTGCTCCTCAAGCTTATGATGAAAACTTGAAATGGGAAGAAACTACAACTTACAATATTGGATTGGATTTCGGTGTATTGAACAACAAATTGACAGGTACTCTTGATTTGTATTATCGTAAAACTGATGATTTGCTGAATACGGTTACAGCTCCTGCCGGTACAAACTTTAGTAACCAGTTGTTGACGAATGTAGGTACATTGGAGAATAAAGGTATTGAACTTACTTTGACGGCTCATCCTATCACGACAAAAGATTGGGACTGGACATTGAGTTATAACATCTCTTATAATAAAAATGAAATTACCAAATTGACATTTAATGATGACCCGGCTTATAAAGGTGTGATTCATACTGGTATTGATGGAGCAACCGGTTATAATATCATGATAAATGCTGTTGATCATCCTTATAATTCATTCTATGTATGGGAACAACTTTATGATAAGGCTGGAAATCCGATAGAAGGTGCTTATGTTGATCAAAATGGGGATAATAAAATAGACGAAGAAGATTTGGTCGCTTACAAAAAGTCTGCTCCTGACGTATTTATGGGATTAACTTCTCAATTGTCTTATAAGAATTGGGATTTGTCATTTGCTTTGCGTGCAAGTATTGGAAACTATGCTTATAACAATGTACAATCCAATCGTGAGGCTTGGGATGGTTCACAAATGTATGACCAAACTGGTTTCTTGAAAAATCGTTTGACTTCTGCATGGAAAACAAATTTCAAGACAGGGCAATATCGTTCTAGTTACTATGTTCAGAATGCTTCTTTTGTACGGATGGACAATATTTCATTAGGATACACTTTTAACAAGCTGTTCAATGATAAACAAAGTGCACGTGTTTATGTCACGGTACAGAATCCGTTTGTTATTACCAAATATGATGGTTTGGATCCTGAAATTAGCGGTAGTGGAGTTGATAATAATATCTATCCTCGCCCTCGTGTATTTATGTTAGGCTTGAATCTTAATTTTTAATCAATGAAGTTATGAAAATATTAAAATATAAATATATATTGTCGGCAGCCCTTTTGAGTACGATGTTAGGGGTTACCTCTTGTGTGAACGATCTGGATACGGTTCCATTGGATAAGGATGAATTGGTTTCGGATGTCGTTTTTGGAAAGGAGATAGGAGCTTATGAACAAAGTTTGGCTAAAATATATGCAGGTTTGGTAATAGGTGGTAATGCAGGTGGAGACTCAGACCAGGATGTTGCCGGCATTGACGGTGGTTCTCAGGCTTCATTTATTCGCGTATTGTGGAATATGCAGGAATTGGCTTCTGATATCGCTCATTGTTGCTGGAATGATCCTGGTATTCCAGACTTCAATCATATTTCTTGGGCTGCTTCAAGTCCATGGATCAAAGGATCATATTATCGTTTGTATTATCAGATTAACTTGTCAAATGCGTTTTTACGTGAAACAACTGATGATAAACTTGCCTCACGAGGTTGTTCAGAGCAAGTAAAGGCTTCTATTAAAACTTTCCGTGCAGAAGCTCGTTTTATGCGTGCTTTGATGTATCTGTATGCTTTGGATTTGTATCGTAATGTTCCGTTTGTAGATGAAAACAGCCCTATTGGTAGCGTTCGTCCACAACAAATTATGAAAGATCAATTATTTGAATACATTGAAAGTGAAATGTTGGCATGTGAAAGTGATATGCTTGATCCTGTAGTTGGATTTAATGATAATTATGGACATGCTAATAAAGCTGCTCTGTGGGCTGCATTGTCTCGCTTGTATTTGAATGCAGACACGTATGTAGGTGTAAATAAATATACTGAATGTGTGACTTATTCTAAAAAGATTATTTCAGCAGGTTACCAATTGGAACCGGTTTATGGCGATATGTTCAAAGCTGATAATGACCAATCCAAAGAGATGATTTTCCCATTGAGATATGAAGGTGAAGATACAATGACCTGGGGAGGTATGACAGCTTTGTTATGCTGGGGTTCTGCTGATTTTCAAGAAGAAACGAATGCAAAGGGAGGTTGGCAAGGTGTTAGAGCTAAGTCGTCTTTATATAATATCTTTGAAAAAGAGGATAGCAGTGATAAGGATACTCGTAAAGCAATGTTGCGTACAGAAGCTACCACAAATATTGAGATCACAAATGAAGCTGATTTTGTCAATAATGGCATTCCCGTTACCAAGTTTTATAATGTGAATAAAGATGGAAGTAAACCTGCATCTGCGGAAGCTTGGACAGATTATCCATTATTCCGTTTAGGTGAAATCTATTTGAATTTAGCAGAAGCTGTTCTTCGTGGCGGACAAGGAGCAACAAAAACAGAGGCTTTGGGATATGTAAATGATTTGCGTAAACGTGCATATTCAGACAAGGCGTCCACACCTATTTCCGATAGTGATTTTACTTTGGACTTTATGATGGATGAACGCGCACGTGAGCTATTCTACGAAGCTCAAAGACGTACAGATTTGATTCGCTTCGGTAAATATACTTCTGCTGATTATGTTTGGCCATGGAAGGGTGGAGTTGCGGCAGGAAAATCTGTTGAAAGCTTTTATCAAGTGTTCCCCTTGCCTTCAGACGATGTTGGTTCTAATCAGAACCTGGTACAGAATGAAGGATACTAATATTAATGATTAAACATGAATGATATGAAGACAAAATATATTTATTTACTTTTGGCTGGAATCTTCGCATTGATGTCTTGTGAGGAGGATGCTACCCCCATATTGGAATTGAAGACTGCTGCTGCATTGCATGCGCTTTCCCAAACAGACATTACTATTACTAAAGACAATAAGGATGCGCAATTTCCGGAAATAGCTTGGGATAAGGCAGATTATGGAGTTTCTGCAGTAGTTAATTATGTTGTAACTCTAACAAATACTTCTACCAATAAGAGTATTGTAATAGGAGAAACAGGGGATGCAAAACTGGCATTTACAAATAGTGAAATGAATTCTTTATTGGCTAAGGTAGGAGCATATCCGGGGCAAACGTATGATTTTACTGTTTCTTTGGTTTCTGAGGCATATGATGCTTATACTGATGCAGCTAGTAACTCAATAACTTTTAAGGCTACACCTTATGACCCTAATGTAGATAATATTACATGGAAGTATGCTTATGTAGCTGTTGGCTATCCTGATTGGGACTACACTACTGCCTATTTGATAGGTGACCCTGACGGTGATGGCATTTATAGTGGTTATGCCAATTTTGATGGTGCTGCTTCTTATGCAATCATTGATGGTGCAGACCTTACGAAAGTATTGGCTAAAGATCAGCAAGTTACTGCTGATGGTAAAGGTTTCATTGAAATTACTTTAGATGCAGAAGGTAAGGTAACCCAATCAGAGAAAGGGCTGGTTTGGGGAGTAATTGGAGATGCTACGTCTAGTGGTTGGGACAAAGATACCCAGATGGAATACGATACCACTACTCGTCTTTGGACAGTGGTTACTCCGTTGCTCGATAAGGAATTCAAATTTAGAGCCAATAATGACTGGGGATTCAATTATGGAGCAGAAGAAGGTAAACTTTCTGAGTTGGCCGGTAACTTGGTTGCTGGAGGTCAAAATTTCAAAGTGGTAAAGGCAAGTCCCTATATTATTACTTTAAATTTGACTAATGCAGGAAAATATACTTATAGTATGGAAGAAACAACGATTGAGCTTTCTAGCTCTGCAATGACATTGCCTGGTAGCTATCAGAGTGGTGATGGTTGGAAGCCGGAAGCTGATGATTGCTATAAGGTAGAATCTGCAGCTCGTGATTTCAAATATACTGGCACTCACTATTTCCCTGCCGATACAGAATTCAAGTTCTATGATTCTGGTACGTGGATTGGTGTTGTTGGAGATATTACTTGGAATGAGGCTAAGACATCAACTACGTTTGTTATCGGTGATGGCGGTAATGTTAAGATTGAGGCTGCCGGTTATTATCGAGTAGGTGCCGATACTAAGAAGATGGTTGCTACTTTGGATAAGACAGGTTGGGAGATTATTGGTGATGCTACTCCTGGTGGATGGGATAAAGGCACTTTAATGGATTATGATGCTGAAACGCAAAAGTGGTCGGTGACTGTTACATTAGGTGATGGTGAAATGAAATTCAGATGGGATGCAGCTTGGACTATAAACTTTGGTGGTAGTTTAGGTGCGCTGACGCAGGATGGTGGAAATATTAAAGTTTCAGCTGGAACATACACGATTGTATTGGATCCAGAAGCTAAGAATGCTACAATGACAGCCAATTAAGGCTCTCTTATTTATAGAAAAAGGATTAAGGGGGGGACCTTTAATCCTTTTTTATTTGTCAGACCAATGAATTGTAAATAGATGAGGAATTTATTTTATACTATACTTGTATTATTGACAGTGTATGCTTGTGCCGGAAAACGCGAGATAGTTACTGAACAAAAGCAAGTATTACCTGCTGTAGAAGACGTTGTGATGTACGAAATCAATCCACGTGTTTTTGCTCTGAAGAATGCATTTAATGTCATATCAAAACATCTTGATTCTATTCAGTTTTTGGGTGTTAATGTTGTTTGGTTTATGCCAATCTATGAGATTGGTGAGGTAAATACGGTGAATTCTCCTTATTGTATCAAAGATTATAAAAGAATAAATCCTGAATTTGGAACAGTAGAAGAATTTAAGCGTTTAGTGGAATTATGCCATGAAAAAGGAATAAGTGTAATTTTAGATTGGGTTGCTAATCATACATCTTGGGACCATGCTTGGATTAAAGAACATAAAGAGTGGTATACTCAGGATAGTATCGGAAATATAATTTCTCCTGCAGGAACGGGATGGAATGATGTGGCAGATTTGAACTACGATAATGCAGATATGTGCCTTGCAATGATTGATGCTATGAAATATTGGATACAAGAAGTTGGTGTAGATGGTTTTCGCTGTGATGCTGCTGATTATGTTCCATATACTTTCTGGAAGCAAGCTGTTGATTCTCTGAGGGCTATTCCAAATCGGAAATTGTTAATGTTGGCAGAAGGTAAGCGCAAAGATCATTTTGATGCAGGATTTGATATGAACTATGCTTGGGATTTGATGGAGGCGATGCGGGATGTTTTCGTTAATGATAGTAGTGCGGCACGCTTGTTGGAGGTGGATTGGAGCGAGTATGACTCAATTCCGGCAGGAAAAATGAAATTACGTTTTATTACCAATCATGATGAGGCTTCTAAAATGTCGCCAATTGTGGAGTTAGGAAGTGAAAGGGCAGCTATGGCTGCTTTTGTTGGAACAGTTTTTTTGCATGGTGGAGCATTGATTTATAGTTCACAAGAAATTGGACATGAGGCTCCTATTAATTTTTTGCATATACATCCGTGGATTGGTCCGAATGTTCGGATATTTATCAAGAATATGGGTGTTTAATGGGATTGTATAATAAATATCCTGCACTTCGGAAAGGAATATTAACTGGGTATCCTGCTTCAGACGTCTTGATGTATCAGAAAAGTGATGGTAAAGATGCTTTTATGATATTGGTTAATGTGCGTAATAGAGATGTTTCTGTTATCTTACCGGAGGGTTGGAAGCATCATGTAGCTACTGATATTTACGAAAATAAACCTCTGGAATTGATGAATGAAATTAAACTGAATGCATTAGAGTATAGAATAATTAGATTCTGACGGCTGGATTTTAATAAAAGAGGAGACCCTATACTATTATATTGTGTAAGGTCTCCTCTTTCTGTTTGATATGCAAACGTTTTCGTGATATTGTTCTCGTTTTCCTTTACGTTAATTGATTTGCCCTTTCTTTTCCGGTTATATTTGTGAAGTGATAACTTTAAATACTTCATATTATGAAAATTATCGTTCAACGTGAGAATCTTGTTTTATGGCATTTGATATGCTTCAGCGTGCTGCTGGCATTCACGGCATGTAGTGACAACAAAGAGGAGTTTCAGGAATATTTGACTCCTGCCTCCGGTAGTGAAGCTATTTTTGAACAAGGTTTTAGCTTTGCTGAAGCTGCTTCTTCACAAAGTGTCAGTTTTGAGGCCGGATATCAATGGACTGCTGAGCTGAGTGGTGAGGATATTGGCTGGTGCAGTATCAATCCGGCAAAAGGCTTGTCAGGAAAAGCTACGATTATGGTTTCTGTTGCTAAAAATGAAACTGGAATAGCGCGTACAGCACAATTGAATATTATATCCGGTTCAAAAAGGGAAGAAATATCCGTCACTCAAGCTGCCAATGCAATTGCAATTCCTGCTGGTCTGAGTTATACACCGGTGGTACCAGATGCTGATCAGTCTCTTGTCATTACGTTTAAAGCGGATACAAAGTCTGCCCTCTATGAGTATAAAGGAGATGTGTATGTACATATTGGTGTTGTCAGTGAAGGTCGTTGGCAATTCGTGCCTGCAGAGTGGGCAGAAAACAAAGATAAATGTAAGATGACTTTATCTGAGGCTAATATTTGGAGTATTACATTGAGTCCGAATATCCGGGAGTGGTTTGGGAGTGGAAAGACACCGGTGAACCAACTTGGAATAGTGATTCGTAGTGCGGATGGTAGTAAAAAAGGAATAGATACTGATTCCTTTATAGCGGTAACTGATACAAAATATGAAGGATTTGCACCCGGTGAGATTAAAACTGCCGCTGTACCGGCTGATATGGTCGAAGGTATCAACATAATGGATAATTCTACAGTGACACTGGTACTTTATGATAAAGATGTGAATGGAAATCATAAGGATTTTGCACATGTTGTGGGTGACTTTAACAATTGGACCTTAAGTAATGACGAAAAGTCGCAGATGTATCGTGATGATGCTTCCGGATGTTGGTGGATTACGTTGGCGGGGTTAGATGCTGGTAAAGAGTATGCTTTCCAATACTATGTGGGTACAAAGGAAGGTGAAGTAATTCATTTGGCAGATGCTTATACTGAAAAAATACTGGATCCTGATAATGATAAAGATATTTCAGCTTCTACCTATAATGAAAACCTGGTTTATCCTAAGGGAGGGGTAGGAATCGTTTCGACCTTCAAGATACAGAAAGATAGTTATAACTGGAAGTATAATGATTTTAAAATAGCAAATCCTAAGCAATTAGTGATATATGAATTGCACTTGCGCGACTTTACGGCTACGAGTGACATTAACGGTGCGATGGGAAAGCTTTCTTACTTGAAAGAAATGGGTGTCAACGCTATTGAGTTGATGCCGGTGCAGGAGTTTGACGGCAATGACAGTTGGGGGTATAATCCTTGTTTTTTCTTTGCGATGGATAAAGCTTATGGGACAAAAACAATGTATAAGCAGTTCATTGATGCTTGTCATGAGGCTGGTATGGCAGTTATTCTGGATGTGGTTTATAATCATGCTACAGGAAATAATCCGCTGGCTAAACTCTATTGGGATGGTGATAAGACTGCAAAGAATAATCCATACTTCAATGTGGAAGCACCTCATCCTTATAGCGTGTTCCATGATTTCAATCATGAAAGCCCATTGGTGCGTAAGTTTGTGAAGCGTAATCTGCAATTCTTGTTGAAGGAATATAAGGTGGATGGCTTTCGTTTTGATTTGACGAAAGGGTTCACACAAACCTCTTGCACTGAAAGTACAGCATCCAATTACGATGCGGGTCGCATTGCCGTCCTAAAGGATTATAATGCGGCCATCAAGGAAGTGAAAAAGGACTCTTATGTTATCTTGGAGCATTTCTGTGATTCAAAGGAAGAAAATGAACTGGCAGCTGATGGTATGCACTTATGGCGTAACTTGAATAATGCCTATTGTCAGTCGGCTATGGGGGATGCTGAAAATAGTTCTTTTAGTAGCCTTTATGAGAAAAACACTGCATGGGTAGGTTTTATGGAAAGCCATGATGAAGAACGCACAGCTTACAAACAGTCGCAATGGGGTGATGGTGTGCTGAAAACCGACCTTGATGCCCGTATGAATCAGTTGGCACTAAATACAACTTTCTTCCTTACCGTTCCTGGTCCTAAGATGGTTTGGCAGTTCGGAGAGATGGGATATGACATCTCTATTGAAGAAAATGGCCGTACCGGTAGGAAGCCTTTGCATTGGGAATATTTAGATAACGCCGATCGTAAAGGGCTGCACGATGTTTATGCAGGTTTGATGAAGCTGCGCAATGCTCATCCGGAGTTGTTTGATGCAAATGCAACTTTGACATGGAAGGTGGAAACTTCTGATTGGGACAACGGTCGTACATTATTGGTAAAAAGTATAACGGGTAAGCAACTGGTGGTGGTGGGTAACTTTACACATACCGCTACTGATATTGTTTTCCCTGCCACTCCTGGTAACTGGACCAATTACTTTACAGGAAAAAGTGAAACCGTAAATAAACAGGTTAATGTACCGGCTCATGGATATGTGGTCTACACTAATTTCTGATTTCGGTAAGAATCATTCATACATCTTTATCAGCACCCGATTCAGCCAGTTCCAACGGAAACGGAACCAGCGTCGGGTGCTGCTTTGTTTTCCTCCAAAGCGGAGAACGAACTCACGGTAGCCATGTTTACGGAAGGGAAGTCCCACGTCCATGAACTCTAAGTGGCGGTATCCGCGTTGTTTGGCATCATCCAGTGCTTTCCATACGGCAAGAATCCCCGGATATTGCAGGGCATAAGTCTTGCGCATGCCACCTGAGAACCATAGATAGGCGCTATCATCTGAATAAATGCATGCGCTGCCACCGATAATCTTCTCCTTATAAATGACGATGAAGATTTTGCTTTGCTGCCCTTTTGTCAACTGGTTTTCGAGATGCTGAAAGAACTTGATACTGGGGAAGTGGCGCCGTATCTTGGAAGAATATACGTGGCGCAACATCTGGGCGAAACAGAGAATCTCCTCTTTGGTACGTGCTTCCCGCACTTGGGCACCGTTTTTGAGGCCTTTCTTGATTTGCCGGATACGTGACGGGCTGAAACGCTCTTCCACCTTTTCGACGCTGTGCAACGAGTTGCGCACCCGCAGCCAATTGATGGCGATGTATTGGTTGTCTCGGAAAGATTTGTATCCGAACATGGCATTTTCCAGGTTGCGGAACTCGATGAGAAAAGAATCGCGCAATGCTTCATTGGTAAGCCTTTGCAGCATGTCACTGAAGATAGTCTCTTTGTCTGCCTCGTTATTGAAATATTCTCCCGTACCGTACACCTCACATCTTTTGATGATGCCGGGTGGAAACATGCGGACACTTTTACGTATGGCGGCAAGCAGTTTCGCAACGGGCTTGTCATCTTCGGATGCCACAATGAGTATGGGGGTATACCCCGGAGTTTCCTCGTAGATTCGGAACAACTCTGTGGAATGGAAGGTGTTGGTGCCTGGCAGGTCAGGAACCTTGCTCCCACGGTAATATGTAGTGAGTTTGAGGGGCATTGCTTGCAAACTTAACAAAAAAACTGAAATTTCGGTTGGCATGGGTAGGCTTTTTTATTAAATTTGTCACTATAGCTGAAGTCTACATAAAAAGAATGGATATGATTTTTAAGAAAAAGAAAACGGTTCTCGAAGAACAGCCGCTGTGCTACTGGGAAGAGTCCTCTTATATGATGGCAGTGCCTAAGGGGGGTGGAATGGATTTGTCGGTACGGCTTTTTGAGCGCGTGGCTGCTATCTCTGGAGTGGAATTGTTGAAAAAACGTTTGCCTGATGAAGACGAACCGGGATATATGGAAGTAGGATATGATGGCGAAGTGTATGAAATAGGTTTCTATGAAGGTGATTTTTCAATGCCTGATATGTTTAATCGTCGGGATTATTATTTCACTGACGAAGAACTATATGCTATTGGCAGAGCCGATAGGGCACTTACGGTGTTCATGAAGTTCGGCGTTGACGGGCAGAAGTCCTACCATCTGCAACTGAAGATTGCTGTAGCTATGGTGCCCGACCTGCTTGCCATTGTGGACGAAAGTGCCGAGAAACTGGTTTGTGCTCGGTGGGCCACTCTGGCTGCCGACTCGGCGGTAGTTCCCGGAACGAGTGTTTTGTTCACGGTACATGCTGTGACCGATGAAGGAGGCGAGGTGTGGTTGCATACGCACGGATTGAACCGTTGCGGTTTGTATGAACTTGAGATTCTGAAATCAGACAAGGAGAATTACAACAACCATTATTACTTGATTTCCGCCCTTGCTAGTCATCTGCTCGATAAAGACGATAGGACTTCCGAACCTGGTGTTGGCGTATATATCGGGATGTTGAATGACCGTTTGCCGATAGTGGCCACCTACGTTTCGTGGACAAAGGCGCTGGATGAGTACCGAAGCCTCGTTCTTGGCAGTGCGGACGACCGTGAGGAGGGACACAACGGCCGTACGGCACCCGTGTTCATCTATACGAGTGAGGACGACGAGAAGAAAGGCAGACTGCGGAAGGTGTCCGAATACGATAGCATGTGGGGTGAGAATCCGCTATTCTTTATTAGTACCCGTGAAACCAATCGCATGAGTGCGTTGGCTCGCGAGCGTTTCGGTCTTGTGAAATACATGGCAAAGAAGGACGAAGGCTCTATCTTGCTTAAAATTGGCTTGAAGACAGACAGTGCCGAGCAGGCTGACGACCGCGAACATATTTGGTTTAAGCTGTTGGAGTTTGATGGAGAGCGTTTCAAGGGACAGCTTATACAAGAACCTTACGACGTCAGCCACATGCACGAGGGTGATGAAGGGTGGTTTACGGTAGAGGATGTGACCGACTGGATAATCTATTTAGAGGAATTTTCGGTTACTCCGGATACCGCCTATCTGCTTGTATGATACAAAAGGAAGCGGGGAGAAGATTGTAAGGGCTTTTATTCGCCATTCCCGGATATTTTATCTAAATTTGCCTTCGCTAAACACGAATATGTTATGGAAAGTTTCAGTGAATTGATAAAAGCCCGCCGCAGCATGCGGAAGTTTACAGAAGAAGAATTGACACAAGAACAAGTCGTCACTTTGATGAAAGCTGCTTTGATGGCACCCACGTCGAAGCGTAGCAATGCATGGCAGTTCATAGTGGTGGACGAGAAGGATAAATTGAAGGAATTGTCCTATTGCAAGGAGCAGGCATCGCAGTTCATTGCCGATGCGGCACTGGCTGTAGTGGTTGTTGCCGACCCGCTGGCAAGCGATGTGTGGATAGAAGATGCCTCCATTGCTTCCATCTACCTGCAACTTCAGGCCGAAGATATGGGGCTGGGAAGCTGCTGGGTGCAGGTGCGCGAACGTTTTACGGCTTCCGGTATGCCTTCCGGCGAGTATGTGCACGAGGTGTTGGATATTCCTTTGCAGTTGCAGGTGCTTAGTGTTATTGCTATCGGCCATAAGGGGATGGAGCGCAAGCCTTTCAACGAAGACAATCTGCAGTGGGAAAAGATACATATCAATAAGTACGGAGGAAAGTAACAGTGAGTGCAGCAAAAGCAAACAATAACCGTGATACATATAAGGCCACTGCCATCACACTGATTGTATTCGGCATTCTTTACTTGGTGGACAAATTGGTGCATTTTTCTGCAATCGGCTTGCCGTGGGTGATGAATAAGGATAATTTTCTATTGTATACCGCAGTGATTTTTCTGCTGTTCAAGCATGACAAGTCAGTGGGATTGGTATTGATAGGTTTGTGGCTGATATTGAACTTCGGGTTGATAACTGCCTTACTCGGTACGATGTCCGCTTATCTGCTGCCGTTGGCGTTGCTGGCATTAGGGGCTATTCTGTATTGGTTGGCAACAAGATAAGCGTATGGCAGGAAGAAGTATAGAAGATATGTCCATTGCCTTTATCGGTGCCGGAAATCTAGCTACTAATCTGGCAAAAGCTCTTTATCGGAAAGGGTTTCGTATTGTGCAGGTCTACAGCCGTACAAAAGAATCGGCGCAGGGATTGGCACAGACGGTGGAAGCTGCATATACCACGGAGCTGCAGGCGGTTACGAAGGAGGCGCAGCTTTATATCGTTTCGCTGAAGGACGCGGCTTTTGTAGAATTATTACCCCAGATTGTTTCTGGAAAGGAGAATGCTTTATGGGTGCATACAGCCGGCAGTATTCCTATGAATATTTGGCAGGGGCATGTTGCGCGTTATGGAGTGCTTTATCCGATGCAGACTTTCAGTAAGCAGCGTGAAGTGGATTTTGGACAGATACCGTGTTTTGTGGAAAGCAACTCGGAAGAGGATGTGCAGCTTCTGAAGGACATTGCTTCCGCCCTATCGGAAAAAGTGTATGAAGCAAGTTCTGAGCAGCGCAAAAGTTTGCATCTGGCGGCTGTGTTTACGTGCAATTTTACCAATCACATGTATGTGTTGGCTGCTGAACTGCTGAAAAAGTACGGGTTGCCGTTCGAGGCAATGCTCCCCTTGATAGACGAGACGGCCCGCAAGGTGCATGAGCTGGAACCGCTTGCCGCACAGACAGGACCGGCTGTGCGCTATGATGAGAATGTCATTGACGAGCATCTGCGGATGCTTGCCGATGAGCCGCAAATGCTGGAACTATATCGGGAGATTAGCGAGAATATACATCGGTTGGCAATAAGATAACCGGATGCCGATGCTTGCCTCTTTTGAACTAATGTTTTGCTGCATATAGGTATATTATAATGAACAAGAAAAAAGTGCAATGAGTACCATAAACTATGATTTGAAAAAGATAAAAGCCCTTGTTTTTGATGTGGACGGTGTGCTGAGTGCCAATGTTATCCCTATGAGTTCGGAGGGTGAACCTCTGCGTACGGTCAACATAAAGGATGGTTATTCCCTGCATCTGGCCGCTAAGCAAGGTGTGTTGCTGGGTATAATTACGGGTGGACGTACAGAAGCAGTCCGCAAGCGTTTTACTTCTTTAGGTTTTGAGGATGGAAATATCTATATGGGTTCTTCTGTTAAAATCCATGATTACCATGACTTCCGTGACCGTCATGGCTTGAAGGACGAGGAAATATTGTATGTAGGTGATGATATTCCCGACTTGGAGGTGATGCGTGAGTGTGGTTTGCCGTGTTGTCCTAAGGATGCTGTGCCTGAGGTAAAGGCTGTGGCTCGCTATATTTCGTATGCAGAAGGCGGTTATGGCTGTGGTCGCGACATTGTGGAACAGGTATTGAAAGTGCAAGGGCTTTGGATGGCAGATGAAAAAGCTTTTGGTTGGTAGTTGTTTCAATCGTTAAATTGTAAATCGTCAAATCGTAAATGATATGATGTTAGATAATCTGAAGAAATATAAGGTGATTCTTGCCTCTAACTCTCCGCGAAGGAAAGAATTGCTGGCTGGTTTGGGAGTGGAATATGAAGTAAGAACTTTGCCCGATGTGGACGAGTCTTATCCCGAAACGTTGCGGGGAGCGGATATTCCTCTCTACATATCCAGGGAAAAGGCAGATGCCTACCGTGATATGATGCATCCGGACGAATTGATGATTACAGCAGATACCATTGTCTGGCTGGATGGACAAGTTCTCGGAAAACCCAAGAATAGGGAAGAAGCTATGCAGATGTTGCGCGACATGTCCGGACGTACCCATGAAGTGTTTACCGGTGTATGCATCACTACCACTGAGTGGCAACGCAGTTTTGCGGCGGCAACAGAAGTGCGTTTTGCCAAACTGAACGAAGAGGAAATTGCCTATTATGTGGACAAATACCACCCCATGGATAAAGCCGGAGCTTATGGTGTACAAGAGTGGATTGGATTCATCGGGGTGGAAAACATATCCGGGAGTTACTATAATATAATGGGGCTCCCCGTACAGAGGCTGTACAGGGAGTTGTTGGAGGTCTAAACCAGATCCATCATTAGAGGGATATCTTTTTCACTGATTCCTTGTCTGACAAGTGTTTCTTTGTCTTTACCGAACATTTCTCTAAAAATCTCCTGCCCGCCATATTCCAAAGCTGCTTTACTGTAAAGTTCTGCAGCTTTTTCTATTTTGCCCGTTCTCCAAGCAACATGTCCGGCATTGAGATAGTCTGCTGCGAGTGGTTTGGAGGCGAGTATCTTTTCGTAATACTTCATTGCTTGCTCATACTTGCCGTTGACAAACGAACACCAGCCTATAGCACGCCATGCTTTGATACAATTGCTTTCGATGAAATCAAGCTTGAAGAAATATTGCAGAGCCTCTTCATATCTTTCCAGTTCGGCAAGGCAGCTTCCGGCGTAGAAAAGGATATTATGGTTTTCCGGCTGGATTGCCTCCACTTTCTTGTAGTATTCCAGTGCAGAGGCAAAGTCCCTTATCTGCCTGTAGCACGTAGCGAGATGGCGGATTGTCCAGACATGGTCGGGCTTTAGTACATCGGCTTTCAGGTAGGCGTCTATCGCTTCCTTATACCTCTTTTCCTTTTGCAGGCAATAGCCAGCCTTTTGGAAAATGTCTGCATTTGCATGGTTCAAGGCTATCAATTCCTTATAAAGCTCCAATGCTTCTGCCGGGTGTTCTTTGCGGAAGTGGAAATCGGCGATGGTAATCAGCAGCTCGGGTTTGCACAGAATATCTTTGAGTGCCGGGATACGGTGCAGGGCAATCTCTTCCTTGAAGATGTCACGGAACTCGTGTCTGCGCTGGCTTAACTTGAAGAAACGGTATAAGTCGTGGACATACTGGTTGCTGATGACATCCGGTCGTTCGGCATACTGCCGTAAAGCGGAAGATTTGCTTTCGTCCATGAGTGCATCCAAATCCTGGGAAGTCATCTGGCTGAGCATCATCGTACGCTGTGACTGTGGTATATGTGCCATTGTAAAGCAAAGGGAATACTTGTCACTATTGCAGAAGAAACCGGATTGGAGGATAAGGGAGAGGATGGCATTGTCTCCGGTAGGCTTGAATCCGAATTCCTTGATGATGCTGGAGTGATGCATGTCGAACGGATAGAACCAGTTGTACGGTTCCTTAAAGAACGGATAAGTCTTGAGTTGTGCAAACGTACTCATATAGACGTCAGCGCCTTCCAGCTGTAATTCGTTCATCTCCCGTATCTTGTCTCCCAGTCCGGAACTTTCAAAAGCTTTCTCCCAATCCGGATTAAGATCGTTTTCCTCAGGGTTCTCTTCAAAACCGAACTTCATGTTGCGCATGATGTTCACATTCCTCATCATCTCCGGAATGATTTCTTCACGCATCTTCTTGTCTATCTTTTCCGTTTCCTGGCTACGGAGCAGCTCGATGTAAATACGGTTCAGTTGCTTGCCGAAACTGCCGTCTTCGTTGAGCAGGGAAAGGCGGGCTGTCAATTCGGGATAAAGCGACAGACGGGTGGGATGAAAAAGAAGTGCGAAAGCGATACCTACCAAAGCCCGTTGGTTTACTTGCGTATTTGCATGCGTTACGGCGTCTAGCAACCATGAGAATTTGCGGGTATCGAAGCATTCCATCAGACTGAGCATGACGGCACTGGTGAACAGGCACAAATCATTGACGGGAAGCATTTCTGATTCCAGTAATCCTTTGGCTTGCTGTTCGTCTTCTGCAGACCAGTCACTGTTACTCCATGTGGAAAGGAAAAGAACCTGGGCGGTTTGTTCGTGCCGTTGCAGTACGGCGTCCATGCCTTGGTTATCCGGCATCAGCTGACAAACGGCCAGGTCATCAGGGAAAGATTCCAATACCTTCTGCAGTGCGGCAATATTGTATTCTTTGGGGAGGCGTTCCCGGTTATTGCGCAGGGAATGGTAATAGTGCGTGGAAACTCCGTCAAGGAGAGACAGACGTGCCTGGTCAGCGACTTCCCAAGTTTCGGTCAGAATCTGGCGATATAGTTTCTGTCGTTCAGGATCGTCGATTCCCTGGCGCATGTATTGCAGCATGTACTGATAGGATGTCTGAGCTTGTTCCAAGCGGTTGCGGAGTGTCCAGTCACCGCTGTTCCAAAGAAAGGCTTCCAGTTGGGATTGTGCTTCCTTCAGCCGTTGCTGCTTGAGTAGAGTAACGATATGCTGATATTGTTCTTGTATGGCTTGTTCGTTCATAAATCAGTCTCTTTTTGGGTATGTATCTTATAAAACTACAAAAAGGATGCCAAAAAGTTCATAAATTTCCATTTCCCCAGCTCAGAAACGAACTTGCAACTGTGCTTGAAGCAGGTTTGAGTTTTCTCCTTTATGGCGGTTACAGTATGTATACTGGGCTTGCAGACGGCATTTGGGATAGAACCAATACTGTACACCTGCTACATAATTGGTCTGTTTATCGGAAATAGTTTTATTTTTGTTGAAATAGTCATAAGAGGCTATTACGTCAAATTTGGGAAGCACATGGGCAGATACGGTTGCATAGTAACCGTCACTTTTAACGTGTCCGTCTTTTCCGGCCAAGTATTCTGTACGTACATCTACGGATTTTGTTTTGATGGTGGCACCTGCCGACCAGCGGTTTCGGGTGTAATTCTCTCCTATGGCTATGTCTGGATTAATGGAAGAAACGGCTACGGCGCATCCTTTCCCTTTAACAAAGGAACCGCCGACGGACAACCATTTCAATGGATGTACCATAAGGCTGCCTACAATATCTTTCTGATTGTTTTTATCTTTTAGGTTGATGCCTTGTCCGTTCATGATGGCAAGGTTATAAGTCATCAAAGAGTCGAACAAGTCTCCATAAATTAACAATCCCATATCACGACCGCTTGCAGAGCCATACAACGGATCACTGCCATTGATACCGGCCAGGTAATTGACGGCTTGAGAATAACAGTTTATTAATTCGACAAAGCAGGGAGACATCGGGTTCTCAATGGTATACATGGTTTTGAACTGTCCGATACGTGCTGTGAGTTGAGGGAGAAAGCGGTATTCCGTGTAGGCTTCCAGAATTTTTCCGGTATTGGCAAAGCTGTACATGAAGTAAGCCGACCATTTATCGGTGATTTTACCGCGCGCCATAAAGATAACTCTCTTTATATCGAAAGTATTGCTGGTACCTTCGCCCGCATCATCGTATGTATATCCCACTTGGGCATAGCCGGAGAGTGAAATGCGGTCTTTTAAAGTGTTGACTACATCATTCAGACAAGCATCTTGTGCTTTCAGGATGCATGTGGCTGATAAAAGGATGCAGGATAGTAGAATTCGTCTCATTATAGGGATGGATAGTAGTAAAAAAGGCAACCCTTTTTTCAAAGAGCTGCCTTTGGGTGTTATTTTGCTTGTTTTTATTCGTTGATAGCAGCGATACCCGGAAGGATTTTTCCTTCGATTGCTTCAAGCAATGCACCGCCACCGGTAGATACGTAAGACACGCCGCTTGCCAAGCCGAACTTGTTGACACAAGCTACAGAGTCACCGCCACCTACGAGTGAGAAAGCACCGTTCTTGGTAGCTTCTACGATAGCTTCGCCTACAGCGCGTGAACCGTGAGTGAAGTTCTCGAATTCGAATACACCCGTCGGACCGTTCCAAAGGATAGTCTTGGAGTTCTTGATGACATCTGCAAAGATCTTTTCAGTCTCAGGACCGATATCAAGACCTTCCCAGCCATCAGGAATTTCGTCAACCGGGCAGAACTTGGTGTTGGCATCGTTGGAGAAAGAATCGGCAATCTTGGCATCAACAGCCAAAACAAGGTTTACGCCTTTTTCTTTTGCTTTCTTCACCAGGTCAAGAGCCAAATCCAGTTTGTCATCTTCGCAGATAGAAATACCGATTTTGCCGCCCATGGCTTTGGTGAAAGTATAAGTCATACCGCCGGCAATAATCAGGTTGTCTACCTTGTTCAGCAGGTTTTCAATGATTTCAATCTTGGAAGAAACTTTGGAACCACCCATGATGGCAGTAAACGGACGTTGGATATCGTTCAAAACTTTATCAACAGCCTTTACTTCTTTTTCCATCAGGTAACCGAACATTTTGTTGTCCTTGTCGAAATATTTAGCGATCAATGCAGTAGAAGCGTGTGCACGGTGAGCGGTACCGAAAGCGTCGTTTACATAGCAATCTGCATAAGAAGCCAATTTCTTGGTGAATTCTTTCTGGCTTTCCTTAACAGCAGCTTTGGCAGCCTTCTTTTCTTCGTCTGTAGCATCTTCAGCCAAACCGCGGGGTTTGCCTTCCTCTTCAGCGTAGAAACGGAGGTTCTCGAGCAACAACACTTCACCCGGTTGCAGAGCAGCAGCCTTTACGGCAGCTTCTTCGCCCATACAGTCGTTAGCAAATTGCACCTCAACACCCAACAACTCTTCGAGATGCTTCAGAATGTGCTTCAAGGAGAACTTGTCAGCCGGGCCTTTCGGACGACCGAGGTGAGAACCGATAATTACACTACCGCCATCGGCCAAAATCTTCTTCAATGTAGGAAGAGCGGCACGCATACGGGTATCATCTGTAATGTTGAAGTTTTCGTCCAAGGGTACGTTGAAGTCCACACGAACGAATGCCTTTTTTCCGGCAAAGTTAAATTGATCAATTGTCATAATACTCTATTTTATTTAAAAGTGTTACTAATTTCTTTTTAGTGAGCGCAAAGTTAGCATTTATTTCTTTTTTTTGCTATGAAACCGTTGTTTATTCTTTGTCTTTGCCGCTCTCTTTGCTAACTTTATATTTCTGGCAGTAATATTTGCACATTAATTGCAAACCGCAGGTATCACATTGTGGAGTACGTGCCTGGCATACATAGCGACCGTGCAGGATAAGCCAGTGGTGAGCTATGGGGATGTCTGTTTCCGGTATATGTTTTACCAATTCTTTTTCGACACTGAACGGAGTTGTACATTTATCTGATACGAGACCCAGGCGATGGCTGACGCGGAACACGTGTGTGTCTACTGCCATAGCCGCTTTATTGAAAACAACGGATTGGATGACATTGGCTGTTTTGCGGCCTACGCCGGGCAGTTTTACCAGTTCTTCAAGGGTATCGGGTACCTCACTGTTGAATTCTTTCACCAACATCTGTGCCATGCCTACAAGATGTTTAGCTTTGTTGTTGGGATAGGAGACGCTGCGGATATACTCGTATACCACGTCGGGAGTAGTAGCGGCGAGTGCTTCGGGAGTAGGGAAGTCCCGGTAAAGGGCGGGGGTAATCATATTGACGCGTTTGTCCGTACATTGTGCAGAGAGAATAACTGCTATCAACAGCTCGAACGGATTGTCATAATGCAACTCTGTTTCGGCTACGGGAACGTTCTCCCTAAACCAAGCAAGGATTTTTTCATAACGCTCTTTCTTTCTCATCTTAATTTGTTTTTATGATAGTGAGGAGATACTTTCAGATTGAAATAGAAGATGGAGATAACCGTGAGGCAGGCTCCGAAAAAATATGCCATATCGAATGAGGTAATCTGTGCGATATAACCTCCTGCTGTCAGACCTATACCAATGCCTACATCCCATGAAGTCAGGTAGGTAGAGGTGGCTGTTCCGCGCTGGTTGTTGGGGGCCAGGTTTACGAACAGCGTATTGAAGGCGGGGAACATCGTCCCGAAGCCTACTCCCAATAGGAGGGCAACCATAAAAAACAATATGTTTGTCAGTTCCGGGACGGTCTTCATCAGTAGTCCGCAAGCGGACAATATGAAGAAACAGCTACATACCAGATATAGTCCTAAAGTTATGACTTGGGTGATACGTCCTTTATCCACTTGTTTGCCGGAGAACATACGGGACACTGCCATGCCGACGGCCATAAAAGTAAAAAACAATCCGGAATTCAAGGTAATTCCTATTTCTTTGGCATACATGGCTACATAAGTGCTTGTCATGCCATATGGTATGGAGAGCAATAGCAGTGCGATTCCTGCCGGGATACCTTTCAGCAGCACAAAGCGGTCCAATGAGATAGGTTCTCGTTTGACTGGTTGTTTGGGTGGGGTCTTGACGAGGCATGCGGCAACAAAACCGATAGTTCCTGATATGAGCGAGCAGGCAAAAATCGTTTCAAAGGAATATATGTCATGCATGAAAAGACCAATCATCGGGCCGAAGCTCATGGCTGTATTGTTCATCAGTCCATAATATCCTACGGCTTCGCCGCGACGGGACGAAGGGGTAATGTCAATCACAATTGTATTTCCCGCTACGGTCACCATTCCAAATGCAAGGCCGTGGACAACCCGCAACATGATGAATAAAGATAGGACTCCCGCTAACATGTAACCTGCGAAAATGGTGATAAAGATGAAGTATGCCACCAGATAAAGAGGCTTGCGGGCTAGCGTGTCGAGCAGGTATCCCGAAAACGGGCGTATGCAGAGCGAGGCAATGGTGTAGCATGACAAGATGACACCTACTGCTGCATTTCCGGTATGGAATACCTCAGTCAGGTAGAATGGAAGAACCGGTAGTATCAGATAAAAGGCAAAATACAAAAGGAAATTGGCAGCCAGGATAAGGCAATAGCCGGAAGTTACAAGTTTGTCTTTTGCCATAGCGAAAAATAGTGGTTAGCGATGAGTGGTTAGCGATGAGTGATTAATGATATGCTGAAAATGCGCAACTTATTAATCACTAATCACTAGCCGTTATTCACTATATTTAGTAAGCGCTCTCGAATTCTTTCAGGAAGCGTGTGTCATTTTCAGAGAACATACGAAGGTCTTTCACCTGGTATTTCAAGTTGGTGATGCGTTCTATACCCATACCCAGGGCATACCCGCTATACACTTTACTGTCTATTCCGTTCAGCTCCAATACATTCGGATCTACCATACCGCATCCCAGAATTTCTACCCAACCCGTATGTTTGCAGAAAGGACAACCCTTGCCGCCGCAGATGTTACAGCTGATGTCCATTTCGGCACTCGGCTCGGTGAAGGGGAAGTAGGAAGGACGCAGACGAATCTTGGTGTCACTGCCGAACATCTCTTGAGCAAAGAGCAATAAGGCCTGCTTCAAGTCAGTGAAAGACACATTGCGGTCTACGTATAAGGCTTCTACCTGATGGAAGAATGCGTGTGCACGGTAGCTGATGGCTTCATTACGGTATACACGTCCCGGACAAAGCACGCGGATAGGAGGCTGTGTAGTCTCCATAACACGGCTTTGCACGCTGGATGTGTGTGTGCGAAGAATGATGCTGTGCGATACGTTTTCTGTATCATTTTCGATGAAGAATGTATCCTGCATGTCGCGTGCCGGATGGTCTTCGGCAAAATTCATGGAGGAGAATACGTGCCAGTCGTCTTCCATTTCCGGTCCATCGGCGATATTGAATCCCATACGGGCAAATATATCGATGATTTCGTTTCTCACGATGGAGAGCGGATGGCGGGTTCCTAATTCTATCGGGTAGGCTGAACGGGTCAAGTCAATATCGTCACAGCCGGTATCTTGGCTTTCGAACTGTTCTTTCAAAGCGGCAATCTTTTCTTGTGCTTTGTTTTTCAGTTCGTTCAAGCGCATACCCACCTCTTTTTTCTGTTCGGCGGCTACATTGCGGAAATCTGCCATCAAGTCATTGATGGCTCCTTTTTACTGAGGTACTTGATGCGGAGTGCCTCTAATTCCTCGGCGTTAGCGGCTTTCAGCGCCTCTACTTCCTGCAGAAGCTGATTGATTTTAGCTATCATATCGTTGTTATCTTATTTATTTTCTAAGTTAAAAACGGTGCAAAGATACAATATTATCATTGTTTTGCCTCCACTTGGGGAAGATAATTTGGTATCAGTGGTACAAAATTTTATGTGAAGAAGAAATGATAGAGGATGGGAGAAAAAATGATATATATGTAAAAGTCTTCATATTGTTTATGGAAAAAACATAAATGAGCGTTGTTTAGTGACTTTTAAAATATACTTTTCGTATCTTTGCGCCCCGTTTACTGTTCTATGGAGGTAGAACAAACTGGCGGTTGGTATTTATTAACATACGTCAAAGAGAGAGAGTTAACGGAGTAATTGTTGCATTAAAGTTAGAGTTTGAATTGATGAAATTGAAGACAATCCTGCCAGTCGTGGCAGTTGCGGGAGTACTCATGTGTGAGCCTGCCGTATTGTTGCATGCCGGTACATCTGATTTTGCTTCTCCCGAAGCTATGGGATGGTTCCGTAAGAAAAAGAAGAGTGAAACCAAGGACAGCGTTCAATCCAAGAGCGACTACGAAAAATTGACTGGTTCCGATGCTATTGCCCGCAAGGGAATGTTCAATGTTTACCAGAAGAAGAGCGATTATTACTTTGAAGTGCCGGCAAGGCTGTTGGGACGTGATATGCTGGTAGTAAATAAATTACAACGTGTGCCTTCCGAACTGAATGAGGCGGGTGTGAACCGTGGTACGAATTACGAAAATCAGATGGTGCGTTTTGAATTGGACAAGGCTGCCAACAAGCTGTTGGTACGTCAGAGCCGTCCTCTTCCGTTGGCACCGGACGAGGATGCCATACGGCAGTCCGTACTGGATAATTATATTTCTCCGCTGATAGCCGGCTTCAAGATAGAGGCATTCAATAATGACTCTACCATGATAGTGGTCAAGGTCAACGATATTTATGATGGTACGGAGACGAGTATCAATAATGTCTTTACGAATATCAACCTGGGAACTTCGGCCATCAAGAATCTCTCCCGCATTTTATCTATCAAAGCTTTTGAGAACAATGTGGTAGCTACTTCCGAGCTGACAACTAAGGTGACTGAGGGAACAACGACTGTGTTTGTTACGGTCGAAGTCAGTTCCTCTCTGTTGCTGTTGCCGGAGAAACCGATGATGGGACGTCTGGATAGTCCGCGTGTAGGTTATTTTACTAATCCGTTATTAAATTACAGTGACGGTCAGCAGCGTGTAGACAAGAAACCGTTCATCACCCGCTGGCGTCTGGAACCGAAACCGGAAGACCGGGAGCGTTACCTTCGCGGTGAATTGGTGGAACCGGCCAAACCGATTGTGTTCTACATCGAGAACTCCACTCCCCGTCGTTGGCGGAAATATATCAAGCAGGGAATCGAGGATTGGCAGGCTGCTTTTGAACGTGCCGGATTCAAGAATGCTATCATAGCCAAGGAACTGACGGACAGCATGAATGTGGATAAGGATGACGTGAACTACTCCGTGCTGACCTACGCCGCCTCCACCAAAGCCAATGCCATGGGCCCCTCTATCCTCGACCCCCGTTCGGGCGAGATATTGGAAGCGGACATCATGTGGTGGCATAATGTGCTGGGCATGCTCCAGGAATGGATTACAGTGCAAACCGGTGTCGTACGTCCCGAAGCAAGAGGAGTAAGGCTGCCGGATGAACTGATGGGTGATGCCATGCGTTTTGTGGCATGCCACGAGGTGGGGCACTCGTTGGGCTTGCGCCACAATATGATTGCTTCCTGGACTTTTCCGACAGATTCCCTGCGTTCCAAAACATTTACGGATCGTATGAATACCACTTCCTCCTCTATCATGGACTATGCACGTTTCAACTATGTGGCACAGCCGGGTGACGGTGTTACGGAGCTTTCTCCTCATATCGGTCCGTATGATATGTTTGCCATAGAATACGGCTATCGTTGGTATGGTAAAGAAACCCCAGAGGCAGAGAAGGACTTGCTTGCCGACTTCCTGAGCCGTCATACAGACCGTTTATATAAATATAGTGAGGCGCAGGATGTACGTGATGCCGTAGACCCGCGTGCGCAGAATGAAGATTTGGGCGATGATGCTGTCCGCTCATCTCTGCTGGGTATTGAGAACTTGAAGCGTATTGTTCCTCAAATCATCCAATGGACTACTACTGGCGAGAAAGGACAGACTTATGAAGAAGCTTCCCGCCTATACTATGCGGTTATCAACCAATGGAACAATTACCTCTATCATGTATTGGCAAACATCGGTGGTATCTATATAGAAAACACCGTTGTGGGCGACGGACAGAAAACCTATACTTTCGTAGAAAAAGAAAAGCAGCAAGCCGCCCTGAAGTTTCTGCTGGACGAAGTGCTGACCTATCCCAAATGGCTGTTCGACACGGAAGTGGGAGAGTACACTTACTTGCTGCGCAACACTCCACTGGGCGTAGTGGAGAATGCACCGACACAAGTGTTGAAGAATGCCCAATCCTATATCCTTTGGGATTTGCTGGGCAACAACCGCCTGATGCGTATGTTGGAGAACGAATCGGTGAACGGCAAAAAGGCTTTCACGGTGTAGAGCTGATGGATGGCCTGCATCGCAACATCTTTGCCACTACGGAACGCGGTGCCTTGCCGGACGTCATGACACGTGCTTTGCAGAAGAACTTCGTAGATGCACTGATTACGGCAGCTGCCGAAAGCGAAGGAGTGAAAATAAACAAAAAACTGATGGACAACCACTTCTTGCTGGACCATCAGACTGCCCTTTGCAGCTGTGACGAGCATGCCGGTAAGACTTTGGATGCCGACCGTATGGGTGCACACCGCGAACTGAACTTCTACGGTTCGCAGATAAACCGCGTATCTGATGTCATCTCCGTGAAGCGTGGTGAGTTGCTTCGCATCAAAGAATTGCTCCAAAATCGTCTGGGTGCATCGGATATAGCCACTAAATATCATTATAAGGATTTGATTTTGCGTATCAATACTGCATTAGGAGTAAAGTGATTTTTCTTTTCAATAGAGTATTAATTAATTTTATATGTAACGCATGAAAAAACGTGTATTAATCGTTTTGCTATGCTTTGTAGGAGCTTTGTCATCTGCTTTTGCTGCAGAGAAAAAAGTCCAGGGCGTAGTAATATCTTCAGAGGATAACCTACCGCTTATCGGTGCTTCCGTTTATGTGACTGCGGAAGACTTGAAAAAGGCGGGGAGTGCTCAGACTACAATGGGGGTCATCACTGATGTGGATGGTCAGTTCTCTATCGCTATACCTACGGGGATAACCCGTTTCTTTTGTAGCTACGTGGGATATGACGTATTGGAAGTGAAGCTTGTTCCGGGAAAGGAACATTATGAAATAACACTTCATGCATCTTCCCAAATGCTCGATGCCGTTGTTGTGACGGGTTACCAGACAGTGGAGCGCCGCAAGCTGACGGCAGCGGTATCCAAACTGGATATATCGGACGAGACCATCGGTGCAGTAAAAAGTATCGACCAGGCACTTGCCGGACAAATTGCCGGACTTTCTGTCAGCCCGACTTCCGGTGCTCCGGGTGCTCCGGCAAAGATACGCATTCGCGGTACCGCTTCATTGAATGGTACACAAGACCCTTTGTGGGTGCTGGACGGCATTCCTTTGGAGGGAACGGATGTTCCCGAACCGGATGAGCTGAATGACATAACCAACATGAAGCAATCTTCCATTGCAGGCTTGAATCCGGCTGATATTGAGAATATCACCATTCTGAAGGATGCGGCAGCCACTGCCATCTATGGTGCGAGGGCAGCCAATGGCGTCATTGTGATTACAACAAAGAAGGGTAAGGTCGGTAAACCGGTTATCAATTTCTCGTCCCGGTTTACCTATACTCCTACATTGAGCCTTGACCGGTTGAACTTGCTGAACTCAGCGGAGAAAGTCGGATTGGAAATGGATATGATCCGTAATAACTATTCTCCGGACAATCATAAAGGAGGCGTATATAATATTCTTTCCAATTACAATGAGTTGTCTGCTTTCCAGAATGGAGGATGGGATGCCTTGAGCAGTGATACACAAGCTGCCATCAACCGTTTGAAGAGTGTTAATACAAACTGGGGAGATATCCTTTTCCGCGATGCTTTCAGCCAGGAATATAACTTGAGCCTTTCCGGCGGTACGGAAAGGGTTACGTATTATACCTCTTTCGGCTATTATAAAGAGGATGGAAATGTGGACGGTGTGGGTATGGACCGTTTCAACTTGGTAGGAAAGACTTCCTATAAGGTGAACAGTATACTGAAAGTGGGTGCCTCCATGTTTGCCAACCGTCGCAAAAATACCAATTACTTGACAGATGCATACGGTATGTCGAATCCCGTGTTCTATTCACGCAAGGCTAATCCGTATTTTGAACTTTATGACAAGAATGGCAACTATAATTACGACTACGATATTCAGAACAACACTGATAAGGATTTAGGATTCAACATCTTTGAAGAACGGCAGAACACGTCTAATGAAAGCGTGGTGAATTCTTTTTCATCTATATTTGATGCGGAGCTACGGTTCAATGACAAGTGGAAGCTGACTTCCCAGTTTGGCTATCAGTTGGAAAAGACTTCCAGAGAAGAAATAGCGGACTGGGAAAGCTATGCCATGCGCTATTACTATAAGTTGAGCGAATACTCCCAGGGCGGAGAAACCAAACACTTCCTGCCCGAAGGAGGTATGCAGAAGTCTTATGAAAACTCCAATTCACAGATTACTTGGAAGGCGATGGGAGAATATCGCGACAGTTTCAATGATATTCATGAACTGGAAGTGATGGCGGGTACCGAGCTGCGCAAGACCTGGTATGAAACCTTGTTTTCGGCAGGGTATGGCTTCGACCGCAAGACGTTGACGACCAAACCGGTGATTTTCCCCAACGAAAGTTACGCCACGTCTTTCCCGCTCCATCAGACGACGTATAAGGAGAATGCTTATGTATCTTTCTACTCTACGGCCTCTTACTCTTTATTGAATCGCTACACGGTGGGAGGAAGTATCCGTTTTGACGGTTCCGATCTTTTCGGTGTGGATAAGAAGTACCGCTATCTTCCTCTTTATTCTGTCAGTGCCTTGTGGCGTCTGTCGCAAGAACCGTTTATGCAGCAGGCCAAGTGGGTGGATAACCTGGTGTTCCGTGCATCTTACGGTCTGCAGGGAAATATTGACAAGAATACTTCTCCGTTCCTGCTGGGTACATATCGGTCGGAGAGTATTTTGCCCGGAGTATCGGAAGATGTAATTATCATTAATTCCGCTCCCAACAAGAAGTTGCGTTGGGAAAAGACGCAGTCTGTCAATGCCGGCTTTGATTTTTCTGTATTGAACCAGGCTATCAATCTGAGCGTGGACTATTATTACCGTAAGGGTACCGATTTGATAGCTTTGCGCATGCTTCCTCTGGAGACGGGCTTTACTTCGATGAACGTCAACTGGGCAAGTATGGAGAACAAAGGTGTGGAAATCAGCTTGTCTACCCGTAACATAACGACAAAGAACTTCTCCTGGTACACAAATTTCAATTTTGCCTATAACGGTAATAAGGTATTGCAGGAAAACATACCGGAGCAGCAGACCACTCCGGGACGTGAAGGCTATCCCGTAGGGGCAATTTTCGCACTGAAGACTGCGGGAGTGAATAAGGAAACCGGTAATATGATGTTCTATAATCCGGAGGGAGAGAAAGTGACCTTGAAGGAGCTTTACCGCCTGAAGGACGAGTGGGGGATAGGTATTGCCTCTTCCGATGTAACTGCAGCCGAAGAGAGAACCTTTTATTCGTATATCGGGAGTAGCGATGCTCCTTATACGGGAGGTTTGATTAATACCTTCAGCTATAAAAACTGGGAGCTGAATGTCAATTTCTCTTTGACGTTTGGCGGGTACGTACGTACGCAACCCTCTTATGACATCATCAATCCGGATTATGGCAAGAACTATAATGCGGATGTGCTGAACCGCTGGACTCCGGAAAACCCGAATGCGGAGCTTCCGGCATTTATGCTGAGTGCTTCCAACCCGGAAGAGTACTCCTGGTATGATTCTAAAACCATCTGGAGAGATTTGGATATCTGGGTGAAGAAGCTGAACTACGTACGTTTGCAGAATCTGCGTCTGGGTTACCGTATCCCTGAGCTCCTGACAAAGCGTTTGGGAATGAACTCGGCAACGGTATCTATTGAAGGACGCAATCTCTTCGTGTTTGGTTCGGGATATAATAACTACATGGATCCGGAGTCGATGTACAATCCTTATGCAACTCCCGTACCCAAGTCGGTTACATTCAGTTTGAACTTGAATTTCTAACTTCAAAAGCAGAAAGAAAATGAAGAAAACAATAAGTCTGATGATAATGGCCTGCATGCTTCTGCTTGCGGCATGCGACAACTATCTGGATATACAGCCTACTGGTAGTGTCATTCCCAATTCTTTGGCTGAGTATAGAGCGTTGCTTGCCCGTTCTTATAAGGACGTGAGTAAATTCAGTGACCGGGGAATGGCTTGTTTCCGTTCCGACGAGATGCAGGTTCGGGATAATGAATATGACCAAAATTATTATATGGATATAGAGCGCTGGAACGACCTTGCTCCCAATGCCTATACCTCATCGTTTGAATGGGCCAAGTATTACAATGTGCTTTTTATTGCCAATCACGTTATTGAGAGCAGAAGTGATATTAAGGAAGGCACTGAGGAAGAGATAAATCAGCTTGTAGGAGAAGCGTATATGCTCCGTGCTTATGTACATTTCTTATTGGTAAATCTTTATGGACAGCCCTATACTAAGGAGGGAGCTTTGGATACCAAATCGGTACCGCTGAAATTGGATACGGATTTAGAGAAAGTCCTGAAACGCAATACGGTGGAAGAAGTTTATACTTCCATCCAAGCAGATATTGACGAGGCACGCAAACTGGTCACGAGGCAGAATGGGAACAGAGATATTCATATCGTTTCAATGCGGCTTCGGTAGAGGCGTTTCAATCACGCGTATCCCTTTATAAGGGCGAGTGGCAGGCGGCTTGGGATGCTGCTGAGGCAGTGCTTGCCGTGAAGTCTGTATTGGTAGATTTGAATGATGCCTCTGCAACTCTTCCTAACAGTTATAATTCCGTGGAAAATATTACTCCACTGGAGACGCCTCTGAGCAGTACAATCAATGGGGCTGCTCTGGCTACTCCGGTTTTTCTCTCCCTTTATGTTGAGAACGACCTTCGGCTGGACAAATATTTTGCTGAAACGGATGAAAAAGGTTTCCGGAAGAATAAGAAGGCGGGAAGCAATAACTACTTGTGTACTTTCCGTGTGGGTGAAATATATCTGACGGCTGCTGAGGCTGCTGCCCGACTTGGAGAACTGTCTCAGGCACGTACCCGCCTGCTGGAACTGATGCGGAAACGTTATGCACCGGAGGCCTACGAAGCGAAATCCGTTGTTGTCAATGCCATGGATAAGGAAGCGTTGGTACAGGAAATATTAGATGAACGTGCCCGTGAACTTGCTTTTGAAGGACATCGCTGGTTTGACCTTCGTCGTTCCACCCGTCCGCGTTTGGAGAAAGTGCTTGATGGTACGCGTTATGTACTCGAAGAGAATGATGCCCGCTATACATTGGCCATTCCGAAAGAAGCCATAGAAGCCAATCCGGGATTGCTGAACTGATAAAGATAAAACTCCCCGATTCTGTATTGACGAGAATCGGGGAGTTTTGTCTTTATGTGGATTGGATATGTATTTTTTACGTACCTTTGCACCGTTTTTTGTAATAGACAGTATAAGATGATACAGAATCAGAGACCTCCTATCCGTAGAATTGCTTTTCCTATTCTTATAGCATTGAGTATTTCGCATTGTTTGAACGATATGCTGCAATCGGTTATTTCGGCAGTATACCCTTTGTTCAAGGAGGATTTATCCTTGAGTTTTGCCCAGATTGGTCTGATTACGTTAGTGTATCAGATGTCGGCGTCCGTGTTTCAGCCTCTAATGGGATTGTTCTTTGATAAGCGCCCCATTGCCTGGTCATTGCCGATAGGTATGGGCTTTACTTTGGTCGGTATCATGAATCTGGCTTTTGCTACTAATCTGTATTGGTTGCTGGCTTCGGTATTCATTGTGGGTATCGGTTCGTCTGTACTCCATCCGGAGGCGTCACGTATTACTTTTCTGGCTTCCGGCGGAAAACGCGGACTGGCGCAGTCTCTATTTCAGGTGGGCGGGAATTTGGGTGGCTCGCTTGGACCGTTACTGGTGGCTTTGCTGGTAGCTCCTTACGGGAGGCATCACATTGCCTTGTTCACGGTTTTTGCCTTGATTGCCATCGTGGTGATGATTCCTATATGTCGTTGGTTCCGTTCCTACTTGAATCATATCAAGAAACGCCCGATGCTTGTGGCAGGAAAGATAGAGCGTCCCCTTTCTTCAAGAATGACGGTGTTTGCCATAAGTATTCTGCTGATACTTATCTTCTCCAAATATATCTATATGGCAAGTTTGACGAGCTACTATACATTCTATCTGATCCATAAATTTGGTGTTACTGTTCAGGCTTCACAGCTTTTCTTGTTTGTCTTCCTGGTAGCCACTGCCATCGGAACATTGGTGGGAGGTCCCGTAGGTGATAGGATAGGACGTAAGTATGTTATCTGGGCTTCCATTCTTGGAACGGCTCCATTCAGTATGATGATGCCTCACGTAGGGCTTGCATGGACAGTAGTGCTGAGCTTCTGTGTCGGTCTGATGCTTTCTTCCGCTTTTCCTGCCATATTGCTGTACGCCCAGGAATTGCTACCCAATAAGCTGGGTTTGATTTCCGGGTTGTTTTTTGGTTTCGCTTTTGGAATTGCCGGTATCGCTTCGGCTGTATTGGGAGGTATGGCAGATAAGTATGGTATAGAGGCTGTTTATAATGTATGTGCCTTTATGCCTTTACTGGGGTTGGTGGCTTGCTTTCTGCCTAATTTGAAAAAGAGATAGAGATTTTTTATTCCCATTGTCAGCCATACGGAGAGAACGAAAGGTGCGGTCAATGTAATAATTCCCCAATTCATTCCCACAATTTGCAATACAACAGAGAGTAAAACGGAACATGCAGCCCATATACAGCTCATCCAGCTTTTACCTCCTAAAGCAAGGGTACACAATACGCCATTATATCCCATCAGACCCATATTCAAAGCTTCGGAATCCACTCCCAATAATGTGGCTAGGAGGAGGGGGAGAAGTGCTCCCAATATGGTATATACTGCTGCATTCCGGGAATTCACGAGAATGCCTGCAAGGAAAAATAGTCCGGTCATCATGTTTCCTTGAAACATCACCTGGCCTATGCCCATACTGAAACATTGTAAGTAATTTATGGAGGAAGAAGCGGGTGTTTCTGTATCAGAGACGAGTAGCATGTCAGGCATCAGCCAACTGCACAATCCCAGCAGCATCCATACAGAAAGGATAAAAGGGGTAGTGAATCCGGGCAACACGCGTTGCATGTTGAAAAACCGTGCAATGTAGGTAGATGCACACGAGGCAATAGCCATCAGCATCAAGGAACTTACAGTCAGAAGCATAAAGACCCCTACGGCTATTCCTACCAGTGTACCGTTAAAACCATATAATCCATTTTTTATATCATCACAGTCATATCCTGAGATACGGGCTGTCAACGTACTTATTATGTTGCCACTTACAGCCAATAGGCCCATTTGCCATGAATTCAAAAAGATTCCAATCAACATCAATAATCCGGACAATGCATTGTTTTGGAACATGACTTGCCCTATGCCACGTCCTAAAATAAGTAATGACTTGCGTGTAAAAGCTTCTTTCATGAGTTGTCGAATGAAAATGGACTATATGTAAATTTATAGCTCGTTAATGCGTACAAAAAAAACGATTAGACTAATCTAACCGTTTTAATTTTCGTGGAGCGTATGAGACTCGAACTCATCACCTCGACACTGCCAGTGTCGCGCTCTAGCCAGATGAGCTAACGCCCCGTTGCCAACGTTTGCAGGCTTGCTTTCGTTTTTGATGGTGCAAATATAATGCATTATTCTGAAATAATTGCTATGTTTGCGAAAGAATTTGAAAAAATAAGTTATGCTGATATATAATACCACTTATCATGTAGAGGAAGGAGAAGACAAAAACTTCCTGATATGGATGCAGGAACACTATCTTCCCGAGGTAGAAAAGAACGGAACATTGTATGCTCCACGTATAGCCCGTATCTTGAGTCATATTGAAGAAGGAAGCATCTGCTATTCTGTTCAGTTTGAGGTGGAAAACTCTGCCAAACTGCATCGTTGGCATCAAGAGCAAGGAGTGAAACTGAACGAGGAATTACTGAATATCTTTAAAGATAAAGTGATTGGCTTTCCTACATTGATGGAGGTAATAGTGTGATACAACCGGTCAAAGAGAAAATTATATTGGGTATAGACCCTGGTACCACTATTATGGGGTATGGAGTATTGCGTGTGGCAGGTGTCAAGCCGGAAATGATAGCCATGGGAATTATCGACCTCCGCAAATTTGGAGATCACTATCTGAAGTTACGCCATATTCATGAACGGGTACTGAGTATCATAGAGAGTTATTTGCCTGACGAGCTCGCTATTGAGGCCCCTTTCTTCGGAAAGAATGTACAGTCCATGTTGAAGTTGGGGCGTGCGCAAGGCGTAGCATGGCAGCTGCTTTGAGCAGGGATATTCCCATTACGGAATATGCTCCTTTAAAAATAAAGATGGCCATCACCGGAAACGGACAAGCATCCAAGGAACAGGTGGCAGACATGTTGCAGCGTATGCTGCATTTTCCTAAAGAGGATATGCCTACTTTTATGGATGCAACGGACGGGCTTGCTGCTGCCTATTGTCACTTTCTGCAGATGGGGCGTCCCACGGTGGAGAAAGGCTATCATGGCTGGAAAGACTTTATTGCCAAAAATCCGGATAAGGTGAAGAAGTGATAAGAATTGAAATGTAGAATCTAAAAATAATATCATGAAATTGAATGAACTTGCTATCATTGGAGTGGCTGCAACGACGGTTGTAAGCTGCACTCCCGCGAAGACGGAGTATGCTTCGTACGAACTTTACCCTGTCCGTTCGGGTAGTCTGACAGAGATGGAATATACACCTGCTGCCACGCAATTCACATTGTGGGCACCTACGGCAGATGAAGTTCGCCTGATGTTGTTCGAAGCAGGAGACGGAGGGCATGCCTATGAAACTATTTCAATGGAACCCTCTGAAGAAGGAACTTGGAAAACTAAAGTTGAAAAGGACTTGATGGGTAAATTCTACACATTCAATGTGAAAATCAATGATAAGTGGCTGGGGGACACTCCGGGTATCAATGCCAAAGCTGTAGGGGTGAATGGAAAACGTGCCGCCATCATCGACATGAAATCCACGGACCCCGAAGGATGGGTAGATGATAAACGTCCGGCATTGGCCTCTCCTGCCGATGTGATTCTTTATGAAATGCACCATCGTGATATGTCCATCGATCCGTCGTCGGGCATTGAGCATAAAGGAAAGTTCCTGGCACTGACAGAACAAGGAACGGTAAGTCCCGACAAGCTGGCAACCGGCATTGACCATCTGAAAGAATTGGGGGTGACACATGTACATCTCCTTCCGTCTTATGACTATGCCTCCGTTGATGAGACAAAGCTGGACGAGAACAAGTATAATTGGGGATATGATCCGCAGAATTACAATGTGCCTGATGGCTCTTATTCTACCGACCCCTACAAACCGGATGTTCGTATCCGGGAATTCAAGCAGATGGTGCAGGCTTTGCACAAAGCAGGTATCCGTGTTGTTCTGGATGTGGTGTATAACCATACTTTCAATACATCCGACAGTAATTTTGAACGTACAGTGCCGGGATACTTTTACCGTCAGCGACCGGACGGAACGTATGCAGACGGTTCGGCTTGTGGCAATGAAACTGCCAGCAACCGTCCGATGATGCGTAAATACATGATAGAGTCTGTATTACATTGGATTAATGAATATCACATTGACGGATTCCGTTTTGACCTGATGGGTATTCATGACATCGAGACAATGAACGAAATCCGTAAGGCAGCAACGTCTGTAGATCCGACTATATTTATATATGGTGAAGGATGGGCGGCATCGGCTCCACAGATGGCGGAAGATTCTCTGGCAATGAAAGCCAATACTTATAAGATGCCGGGTGTTGCTGCTTTCTCTGACGAAATGCGTGATGCTTTGCGCGGTCCGTTCAATGATAATCATCAAGGTGCTTTCCTTGCCGGATTGCCGGGAGGAGAGGAGAGCATAAAGTTTGGTATTGTAGGAGCCATCAGGCATCCGCAAGTAAATAATGACTCTGTGAATTATAGTAAGGATCCGTGGGCGGAACAACCTACACAGATGATCAGCTATGTTTCCTGCCATGATGATATGTGCTTGGTGGATAGGCTGAAAGCAAGTATCCCGGGTATTACTCCCGTAGAATTGGCAAAGCTTGACAAACTGGCGCAAACAGCCGTATTCACTTCCCAAGGTGTACCGTTTATTTATGCCGGTGAGGAAGTGATGCGTGACAAGAAGGGAGTACACAATAGTTTTGAGAGTCCCGATTCCATCAATGCGATTGATTGGAGACGAAAGGCGGAGCATGCAGATGTATTTGCTTATTATAAAGGGTTGATACAGCTTCGTAAGAAGCATCCGGCTTTCCGTATGGGTGATGCGGATTTGGTGCGTAAGCATTTGGAATTTCTACCGGTTGACGGCAGCAATGTGGTGGTTTACCGTCTGAAAGAAAATGCCAACGGTGATGCATGGGGAGATATTATACTAGTCTTGAATGCCCGTAAGGAGCCTGCCAAACTTACCGTACCCGAAGGTAAATATACAGTGGTCTGCAAGGATGGCTTTATCAATGAACAAGGTTTGGGCACACTGTACGGCCCCGAAGTTGTTGTTCCGGCCCAATCGGCACTGATTATGTATAAATGATGATTGGATGATGCAACAACATACAATACACATAGCGGGGGGCGTAGTACGCAACCCGCTTGTTCGTTTGACAGAGCCTGTCACCCTTGATTTCCTGGCAGGAGAACACATTGCCATTGTAGGACCGAACGGAGCCGGAAAGAGCCTCCTGGTGGATATGCTGACGGAAAAGTATCCTTTGCGTGATGGTGAGCTTACCTATGATTTCTCTCCCTCCCTCACGAAAACTGCCTATGACAATATCAAATACATTGCTTTCCGTGATACTTACGGTTCTGCCGATGCCAATTATTACTATCAACAGCGTTGGAATGCCCACGACCAGGAGGATGCTCCGCTAGTACGCGAAGTGCTGGGAGAGGTAAAAGACGATATCTTGAGGCGGCAGCTATTTGAACTTTTCAGCATAGAGCCGATGCTTGACAAGAAAATCATTCTTCTCAGCAGTGGGGAGCTGCGCAGGTTTCAGTTGACTAAAGCTTTACTGACTGTTCCCCGAATTCTTATCATGGACAATCCTTTCATAGGGCTGGATGCGCCTACCCGTGAACTGCTTTTTAATTTGCTGGAGCGGCTTACCCGGCTGGGCGAGTTGCAGATTGTCCTTGTGCTTTCCATGTTGGATGACATACCTTCATTTATTACACATGTTGTGCCGGTAGAGGACATGAAGGTGGGCGAAAAGATGGAACGTGAGGAGTATGTGCAGGCATTCTGTGCGGGCAATCAGATGCGTATTCAGGAAGAGGCCGGAGCGTTGGAGGAATTGCAGCGGCGTATTCTCGATTTGCCCTACGAACATGCGAATTTCACTTCGGACGAAGTGGTGAAATTGAACGGGGTTAGCATCCGTTACGATGACCGTACCATTCTGAAGGAGCTGGATTGGACAGTGATGCGTGGTGAGAAGTGGGCGCTGAGTGGCGAGAACGGTGCCGGCAAGTCTACCTTGCTTAGTTTGGTTTGTGCGGATAATCCGCAGTCATACGCCTGCGATATCAGTCTTTTCGGACGGAAGCGCGGAACGGGGGAGAGTATTTGGGAAATCAAGAAACACATCGGTTATGTCAGTCCGGAAATGCATCGTGCTTATCTGAAGAATCTGCCTGCCATAGAGATTGTCGCTTCCGGTCTGCACGACAGCATCGGATTGTATAAACGTCCTCATGCCGAACAGATGTCGGTATGTGAGTGGTGGATGGAGATTTTCGGTATTGCCGCCTTGAAAGACAGTCCTTTTCTGCAACTCTCCAGCGGGGAACAGCGTCTGGCATTATTGGCACGTGCTTTTGTCAAGGACCCGGAACTGCTGATATTGGATGAACCGCTTCATGGACTCGATACATACAACCGCCGTCGGGTCAAGAAGATTATAGAGGCATTCTGCCATCGTCGGGATAAAACGATGATTATGGTAACCCACTATGAGAATGAATTGCCGCAAACAATTACTAACCGTTTATTCTTGAAGCGAAACCGCTGACCAGATAATAATTAGTCAAGCAAAGATAATAAAGGACTAGCAGGAACCATTTATGGTGTAAATCGTTATATTTGTAATATCAACCATCTAAACATTTATATCATGAAGTTTTTTATTGATACGGCAAATTTAGAACAGATTCGGGAGGCCTATGACTTGGGCGTACTCGACGGAGTTACCACTAATCCTTCGCTTATGGCAAAAGAAGGTATCAAAGGAGTGGAGAACCAGCGTAAGCACTATGTGGACATCTGTAATATTGTGCAAGGCGATGTGAGTGCCGAGGTGATAGCTACCGACTATGAAGGCATGATTAAAGAGGGTGAAGAATTGGCAGCCTTGAATCCGCATATCGTAGTGAAGGTGCCTTGCATTGCAGAAGGTATCAAGGCCGTTAAATACTTCTCGGGCAAAGGTATCCGTACAAATTGTACTCTGGTATTTTCTGTCGGTCAGGCATTGCTTGCAGCCAAGGCAGGTGCAACGTATGTTTCTCCGTTTGTGGGGCGTCTCGATGACATCTGTGAGGATGGCATTGCATTGGTTGCGAAGATTGTAGAGATGTACCGTTATTATGGATATACCACCCAGGTACTTGCCGCCTCTATCCGTCATACGGCACATATCATGCAGTGTATAGAGGTGGGTGCTGATGTGGCTACTTGTCCGCTTTCGGCCATTAAGGGTTTACTTAATCATCCGCTGACCGATTCCGGTCTGAAGAAGTTCCTTGAAGATTACAAACGCGTGAACGGATAAACTTAAAATATCCTATAAGCCTATCTTTCAATGTAATTATTGACTAATATTGGTGAGAAATAGAATAAAAAGATTTATTTTTGCACCTTATATTTAGATATACAATAAGGCACCGATGAAAGATAGGCTCATAGGATTTATTAAGACATACTGCTTGTTTGTCTGCATTTTTGTGTTGCAGAAACCACTATTTATGCTGTTTTACAAATCGCTGTATCCGGATGCCTCGTGTGCGGACTGGTTCAGTGTCATTTGGCATGGGTTACCTTTAGACCTATCTCTGGCTGGTTATCTGACAGCTATTCCCGGTTTTCTTTTCATAACCTCTGTATGGACACTTTCTAAATCCCTTCATCGCATCTGGTGCGGCTATTTCCTCTTCATTTCAGTACTTATCTCCATAATTTTTACTGTCGATTTAGGATTATACGAGTATTGGGGGTTCCGTTTGGATGCTACTCCGTTATTCTATTTCTTTTCCTCCCCTAAAGACGCAGTGGCCAGTGTCAGCATTTGGATGGTGCTGGGGGGAATTGTGGCAATGGCTGTTTATGCTGTCGTGCTGTATGCTGTTTTCTACGGCATCTTGCTGCAGAAGAAGCTGTTGCTGCGGATGAAACTGCCTTATCGTCGCCTGAAGGTGTCAGGTATATTGTTGCTGATGACGGGGTTACTGTTTATTCCTATCCGTGGAGGCTTTACAGTATCTACCATGAATGTGGGGAAAGTCTATTTCAGTGCCGAGCAGCGTCTGAACCATGCAGCTATCAACCCTGCATTCAGTCTGATGGAATCTCTTGCCAAGCAGAAGGACTTCAGCAAGCAGTACCGTTTTATGGAAGCTGCGGAGGCCGACCGGCTTTTTAAAGACATGCTTGAACCCGCAGGTGCCGGTGGTCAAACGGAAGAGACAGATTCTGTGCTGCAACCTGCCGATTCACTGCATACTTTATTCAATACTCAGCGTCCCGATGTACTCTTTGTGATTCTTGAGAGTTTTTCCTCCAGGTTGATGACAGCTTTGGGAGGTGAGCCGAATATTGCCGTCCATCTGGATAGCTTGAGTAAGGAAGGGGTGCTCTTTACGAACTTCTACGCCAACAGTTTCCGTACGGACCGTGGGCTGGTGGCTATCTTGAGTGGCTATCCTGCCCAGCCCACTACTAGTATTATGAAGTATCCCCGTAAAACGCAGTCCATTCCTGCCATTGCAGGCAGCTTGCGGAAGGCGGGTTATGGTACCAAGTATTATTATGGCGGTGATGCCGACTTTACCAATATGCGTTCCTACCTGATGTCATCAGGCTTTGAAGACATTGTTTCCGACCAGGATTTTCCCGTAACGGAACGTTTAAGTAAGTGGGGGGCGCACGACCATCTCGTATTCAACCGTCTGCTGGAAGACTTGAAAGCCGAAGCTGCCGAAGGAACTGCCGAAGAGAAAACTCCTCATTTCCGTGTCTTGCAGACCTCCAGCAGCCACGAGCCTTTTGAAGTACCTTTCCGTCGTCTGGAGAATGACCGGCTGAACGCCTTTGCCTATACGGATAGTTGTGCAGGCGATTTTGTAAGACAGTTCCGTGAGCTTCCCCAGTGGAAGAATACGGTGATTGTGTTTGTTCCAGACCACTTGGGAGCTTATCCCGAACATATCGACAATTTGTCGGTAGAACGCTACCGGATACCTCTGTTGATGGTGGGCGGTGCTGTCCGAGAGCCGAGGCGCATTGACGTCTATGGCTCGCAACATGATATTGCAGCCACGTTGCTGGCTCAATTGGCGCTGCCCCATGATGAGTTTGTTTTCAGTAAAGATATGCTTAATCCCGCTTCCCCTCATTTCGCGTTCTTTACCGTACCCGATGCTTTCGGTATGGTGACAGCGGACAATCAAGTGATATTCAATTGCCAGGCGGGTAATGTGGTAGTGGATGAGGGCACAGCAAAAGGGAAGAACCTGCCGTTGGGCAAAGCCTATTTGCAAAAATTATATGATGATATAGCCAAAAGATAACGTATGACAGCACTTATGGACGCCTTGCAAGGGGCAATAGATGTAGACACAAACATATTTTTTTCCATCAATCGGATGCACAACATGTATTTCGATTATTTTATGAGCGCTTATAGCGGTAAGTGGGTTTGGATTCCCATGTATGCTGCCATCTGGTATGTGATGTTGCGCAATTTTCATTGGAAGGTCACACTGTTTTGCATGATAGGCCTTGCGCTCACCATTACTTTTGCCGACCAGGCATGTGCCACTTGGATACGTCCCTATGTGGAGCGTATGCGTCCTTCTAATCTGAATAATCCCATTTCGGAGATGGTGCATATCGTCAACAATCATCGTGGAGGGCGTTATGGTTTTCCTTCGTGTCATGCCGCCAATACCTTCGGATTGGCGTTTTTCCTGTTCTTTCTATTCCGCAAGCGGTGGCTTACTCTTTTCATTATGGCCTGGGCGTTGCTGACGTGCTATTCGCGCGTATATCTCGGTGTGCATTATCCGGGTGATTTGTTGGCAGGGACTATTGTGGGGCTGATTGGTGCCTGGCTGATTTACCGCTTGTTTGTGAAGGTTAGCGGATATAAGCGTGTCGAGCATGTCACTCATGTCTATGCTCCTATATGGGTAGGGTTGCTGACGATAGCGGGGATGCTGGTTTATGCCGGAATACGGATATTGTTGTAGATGACAGTCTTTAGAACTGATAACCAGCAGTCACCATAACCTCCCGTGGACGGATATTCAACCGTGAAGTATAGCTTTGTGTGGCCGAGTAGGTAGTATAGGCATACTCTTTCTTGTTGAACAGATTGCTGAGGCTGGCTTCCACTCTCCATTTCCTTGTCTTATAAATGAGTGATGCGTCTACAAACAGTGTGTTGAGATGCGTATCGCTGTTTAAATCGTTCCGGTAATGTTCTCCGGAAAGGCAGAGGTCGACGTGCCCGATGCTGAATGTGAGGTGCATACGCTGTACGAAGTCCAGTAGAGGAGCAAGGTGCGCGTCGTTCCCTATTTTACTGCCGCCATAGCTGATTGTGGCATGATATTCGGCTTCGAAAGCTTCGGCGGGCGACCATATCAGTTTGGGTTCCATCTTAAGATAGTCATAACGGTATTTTTGAGGCGGGCCGTTTCCGGCTGTTTCCGTTTGTGGAGTGAGGGCGTCTGTATCTGAAACCCGTGTCAACTGCCAGCCGGTATTGCGGCTCAGTTGTAAGTCAAGTGAGGTTTTCAGATTCCAGTCGAAAAATCCCTTGGAGAGAGTGCTGAGCAGGAACCAACTTTGTGTACTGTTGGAATGTAGGCGAAGGGTGTGGACAATGCGGTTTTCAGAGATACTCTGTTCATTCAAGGTGTTGTAGTGCACATGTCGGTAGGACAAAGTGGCGGTGGCGAAAAATTCCTGCACGGTATTCTTGTATTCTCCATAAAGGTTGTATTGCTGGCGTGTACTGACGGGGAAGAAGCCGTCAGTGTTTTTCCAGGTACGGTAGTCTGTCCGGTAGGTAAAAGGGCAGAGGTCTGTGACATCTCCTGCTGAGTGGTGTAAACTGCCGTAGAGGGAAATTTTCCAATGGTAGTCGGGCTGATAGCGCAGATAGAGTGACGGATTGAAAAAGAGAAAAGAGCGCTGTTGCGAGAAGTAGCGCTTATAGCTGAGAGGGAGTGACAGACTTCCCTGCCACTTGCCTTGCTCCAACTGGAAGTAGGAGGAGAGGTAGGGAGAAAAACTGGATGCGCCAAATGTTTCCATTCGGGTGGAATGGTGCTTTACCGATGCCCATTCGCCCTTTATACCGGCGGTGTATTGCCGGGTGAAACCGTTGTGTTTTCTTAGGTGGCTGGCCTTATTGTCGCTGTAAAGGCTGTGCTGGATGAATTTGTCTTCCCCGTCGTGTAGTGACAAGGAGGAGGGCAGATAGGCATACTGTGTGGCAGAATTGAACTTCCATGTGCTTTTCTCTCCATTGCGGATAAGGCTGAAGAAATTCTTTGCCGTAAACTGGGAGGTGCGCATCGTTTGCTGCAACTCGTGGGAGGTGCCGCGGTTCGTTTCACTTTCTGCCAGGAAGCGGTTCGACAGATAGTGGATGGTCTTGTTATCCTCATAGTGCATTTCCATATGGGTGGCATCGTTCTGCAGGCAGTAGTGGTAGGCTTCATCCATGCGTATGGTGTCATCGGGCTGGTAGTAGACTTGCGAGTTGCCCCGTTGCTGGGTAATCCGGTTATGGGTATATCCGGCTTGCAGGCGCAGGGAACGTTCGTCGTTCCATTTATACATGCGGTTGGCGTTCAGTGTATGGGTTTCGTTGAAGAGCAGCCGTTGCTTGTCGAGGGGAGCGCTGATGCCCGGTTGTACCAGAAAGCCGTGCAGGGGAATCTGTTGGGATGTGTTGTTTGTCAGTATATGTTGCTCACGGCTAAGGTCGGTACCGTTGTTGTTGCTCTTGTAGCCGTAGATGCTTTGCTTGCCTTTACCCAGTTGGAGGGCATTGGCGGCGTTTTCCCAAAGAAGCGTTCCTTTGTCCCTCTTCGTTTGTACCGTTCCGGTCGTTTCTTGTGTTCCATCGCTCCAGCCTGTCCCCAGGGTACCGTTGACAATCCATTGGTTGCGTGCCTGTGGGTCGAGTTTCAGGTTCAGGGCTATTTCATCCGAACTGAGTTTTCCTTTCAATGCCTTGACCGATTGGTAGTTCTCCATAATTTCTGCCGATTTTACGGCTTTGGCACTGAGGTTGTTGTTGATTTGGCTGTAGCGTCCACCCGTCACGTCCATACCCTCCACAAAATAGTGGTCGATGGCTTTACCTTTATATTTCACCTGCCCGTTGTCGTCAATATCCACACCGGGGAGCTTTTTCAGAACATCCTTGATGTGTACGTCCTTGGAAGAGGCAAACTCTGCCAGATTATACCTTACGGTATCTTTCCTGCCATGAATGCGGCCGGGACGTATTTGGACTTCTTTCAGTGCAATGGCTTCGGGATGCAGACGAATATGGAGTGTTCCTGCTGCCGATATGTTGCGTATTTCCCGTCTATAGCCCAGCAGTGATACGCTGACTTGCAGGTTGCCGTTGTATTTCCATGGCAGGGAATATCTCCCCCGGGCATCGGTCAGGGCGTAATCTATCATGGTGCCGTTTCGCAGCACACTAATCATTACGGCTTCCAGCGGTTGTCCGGTTTCTTCGTCCGTTACCAAGCCACTGAGAGACTGTGCATGCGCTGTCATTGCAAACAAGGCAAGGATTGGCAGCAAGAGTTTCTTGAAGTGTATATCCATTGGAGTTCGATGGGATGAATCAGTCAAGTTCCAGCGGATTGTGGGCTATATTCTTCGGCTTCCTGGCTTCATTGCCCTGGTCGTCGCGTATGGTGATACGTACGTTGGGCGTGTTGCCCATAATGAATCCTACCGGGTCGGCATAGTATCTTTCGTGGATTTTGTTGTACGCCTTGCGGTTTACGGGTTCATAATCTTTTCCGTTGAAGAGGATAGGTCGGTAGGAATGGCATTGCTCCATACCGGTGCAGGTAAAGAGATAATGCCCCCTGTTGTCTTCTGCTTTCAGTATCAGTCCGGGCAGTCCGAACAGCTTCCACGGCCCTTCGCTGGAGGAAATCTCCGGACTGTACCAGACAATCCATCTGCGTCCCTTAAACACGCATTCTGCTTTTTGGCAGAGATACGAGAGGATGGTTGCCGTGTCTGTCTGCAGCGTCCACTGTGGGCGCTCTTCCGGTTCCTCGCACCGGAGTCTGTTGATGTCTCCGGCAATTTCATCCAGTGTGGTCACTTTGCCTACGGGGTATCTCTTGTAGGTCTGTTCGTTCAGCTTGCTTTTTCCGAACTGTTTGGCGTGTTCAATCATCGTTTCTTGCGAGGCGTTATTGGCAATGTCGGCAGCAAATACCGAGTCGCCCACATACTTTGTGTAACTGTAGAACTTGGAGCATTTCTTGCCGATTTCCAACATCATGGTTTCCTGGAAACGCTCTTCCGACAGTGTGTCCGTACAGCCGTCCACCTCATACTGCACCATGAGTACAGTCTGGTCTATGGTATCTTTTCTGACGTCTTGCCGGAGCCGATTTTGATGTTAAACTGTGCGCAGGCGGTTGTGGTGGTTATCAACAGCATGGCGGTGAGTAGAATCTGCTTTTTCATACTTTTTCGTTGTTAGGAATTACTGTTTCGAGGACGTGTCATGTGTCCTGTCGTCGCAAATCTATGCGGAATTTGTCTTTCCGGAGTGAGAAAGTTATTACTGAAATGTTACTCAAATGAGAATAGCCGCCTCGCGCGTACCTCTGATTGGAGGAAACCCTTACCTTTGTATAGTATAAAAGAAGAACAGACTCTGAGATGGAAAAACGAATCAGAATAGTATGGGCATTGTCACTGATATCCATGCTGCTACTTGTAGCAGGGCAGGGATATTGGTTGTGGAACCAGTATCAGTATAAGAATGAGGAATATGAAGAAGAGATACACCGCCTTGTCATGGATGCCGTGGCAGTGAACGACTCTATCCGGCGTGAACAGCCGAAGAAAGTGTTCAACAAGCCTAATATATCCTTTTTCAACACCAATGTGGACATGCATACGGATAGGGATTCATTGACCAACAAGCTCAAAGAGCGCTATACGCGTACGTTTGTGGTGGGGGCCATGGCAGATAAATCCGTTCTATCCACGGCAATGAAGGATAGTATTGTCTATAAGGACAAGATTGTGATACATGGCGAAGACAAGCTGCTTTTCAACATGAGCTTCAGCGAGGCGATAGTTGCTTATCAGTTGCAGATAGATGTCCCTTTTACGTTGCAGCGCTCGATTCGGTGCTGGCGACTAAACTGGACGGCATGTCTTTCACTACCGGACTAGTCACGCCGCGCGACAGCCTCTATCAATGGGTGGAAACCGTAGAACGGCTGGGGAGTGATTTGCATCCGGTCATCCGTCTGGTTTATCCTTACAATCCGCTGAAGCGGGAGTTGGTACAAGTGGATGTGCAGGTGATGCCGCATACTCTTTTGCTCCGTATGGGCTGGCAACTTCTGGGCAGCTTGGTATTGATTCTTCTGCTGTCTGTCTGTCTGCTGTTTCAGATAAAGACCATTTTGAAGCAGCACCGTGTGGACGAGTTGCGGAAAAGCTTTGTCAACACCATGATACACGAGTTGAAACGTCCCGTGCAGGCCTTGAAGATGTGCGTCTCTTTTCTCAATGACAAAACAATGCGTACCGACGAGCAGGCCATGGATGAAGTGGTGCGTGATTCTGTTTCCGAGCTGGACAACCTTTCCGCCTACCTCTGGAAGCTGCGCGACATGACCCGTGCTGACGATGAGCAGACACAACTTTCCCTCAGTACTTTCGATTTGAAACCGGTTGTGGAGAAGTTGATACGCCTGCAGCATGCTCCTGGGGGAAAACAAGTATCTTTCGAGACACATTTCACGGACAACCTGCTGGTTACGGCCGACCCCGTGCACATGGCAAATATCATCAGTAATCTGATGGAAAATGCCGTGAAATATTCGGGAAGCTCCGTCAGTATCCGGGTAGAATGCCGCCTGCATGGCCACGAGCTCACATTGAAAGTTTCCGATGACGGCATTGGTATCCCTGTTTCCGAGCAGGGACGGGTATTCGATAAGTTTTACCGTAGCAGCAACTTGCCTGACCGTTCCTTGCCGGGCATCGGTTTGGGGTTGAGTTATGTCAAGTTGTTGGTTGAGGCTCATAGGGGAACCGTCTTTCTGACCAGTCAGATTGGGAGGGGGACGACGGTGGAAATAACCATTCCACAATAATCTGCACAGATGGATATTGAGAATATAAATAGCAACTCATGAAACCACTGAAAATTCTTTTTGCTGACGATGACCTGAAGTATTCCATGCTTCTGAAACGCTTCCTGGAGAAAGAGGGTTATGAAGTGACCTATGCCGGAAATGGTCTTATCGCCCTCGACCAGTTTCCTCTTGTCAAACCGGACCTTGTCTTGCTTGACATCAATATGCCCGGGCTCAATGGTTTTGAAGTGGCAAACGAAATCCGGGAGGCAGACAAGCATGTCCTCATCTTTTTTCTTTCCGACCGCAGCGACAAGGCTGACCGCCTGCAAGGATTCCAACTGAAGGCGAACGATTATCTTGCCAAACCTTTCTATCCGGAAGAGCTTACGGCGCGTATCCGCGAGCGTTTCACTTCACAGTTGTCCGGTGTGGTGGAGGACGAGGTGTATGCTTTGGGCCATTCCGTATTCAATTACAGTACGAACGAGATTCGTACGGGAAATAGTAAGGTGCTGATTACTTCCCGTCAAGCCGATATTCTTCGCTTGCTGGCGCTGAATGTGAATAAGACTGTCAGTCGCGATACGTTGCTGGATGCTGTGTGGGGCACTGCCTCATATGCCAACTCCCTTGCCTTGAATGTACAGATGTCCTATCTGCGGCGGTCGCTAAAAAACGACCCGAGTGTGAGGATTGAGTCGTTGATGAAAAAGGTATATGCTTGCCGTTCTCTGAAAACATCTTTATCTTTGGATTGTTATACAAACAAGACACTTCAAAAAAAAGAGAGCTTATGATGAGTTTAGGAGGATGGATGAATAAAATCTTGATAGGTTGGGGGATAGACCCGAAGTTTGCCGATATGTTTGACGAGACGATTATTGCACTGCTGATGGTGGGGCTTTCGATAGGGCTGGACTATTTGTGCCAGGCAATCTTCGTTGGCGGTATGAAGCATTATACCCGACGCTCTCCCCATCAGTGGAATACGTTGCTGATGAAACGCAGGGTGATACACCATTTGATACATATTCTGCCGGGAATCCTCATCTACTACCTGCTGCCCATGGCCTTTGTGCGTGGAAAGGAGATGCTTGAGTTCTCACAAAAGGTGTGTGCTGTCTATATCATTGTTGCGGTGCTGCTTACTATTAACGGCTTGTTGCTGGTACTGCTCGATGTTTATAACATGAAGGACAAGCAGAAGAACCGTCCGCTGAAAGGCTTCGTGCAGGTATTGCAAGTGCTGCTGTTTTTTATCGGAGGTATCATAGTGGTTTCAGTGCTGATAGGCAAGTCTCCTATGACCTTGTTTGCCGGTCTGGGCGCATCTGCAGCTGTACTGATGCTGGTATTTAAGGACAGCATTCTGGGGTTTGTGGCCGGCGTGCAGCTCTCTGCCAACGACATGTTGCGGATAGGGGACTGGATAGCGCTGCCGGGTGGCGTTGCCAATGGAGTTGTAGAGGAGATTACGCTGAACACGGTCAAGATACGCAACTGGGATGAAACCATCTCGACCGTACCGCCGTATACCCTGGTGAACAACTCCTTCCAGAACTGGCGCGGCATGCAGGAAAGTGGCGGGCGACGGGTAAACAAGAATATCTTTCTGGATATGAGTACCCTGAAGTTCTGCACTCCGGAAATGCTGGATAATATCCGCAAGGAAGTCCCCTTGATGGCCGACTATCAGCCAGCAGAAGGAGAGGTGCCAACCAATGCACAGCTCTATCGTATCTACATCGAACGTTATTTGTGTAGCTTGCCGGTGGTGAACCAGGAGATGGACTTGATTATCAGCCAGAAGGAACCCACGACGTATGGGGTACCCATTCAGGTATATTTCTTCTCTCGCAACAAGGTATGGAAAGAGTACGAGCGCATTCAGTCCGACATCTTCGACCACTTGCTAGTGATGGTACAGAAGTTTGACTTGAAACTGTATCAGTATTCCGACTAATATATCAACCGGAACTCCGCATATACAGGCAAGTGGTCGCTGTATCCTCCTTGATACTTCATCCCGTAGTAGGTGCGGAAGGGTTGCTGCCCTCCGTATTTCTTGTCTCTTGTCAGTAGGAAGGGCAGGCAGAATACGTCTGTCTTCGCTTCCTCTGTATATAGCGGTGTGTGTTCTTGCAGCAACGTACCTGATACGATGATGTGGTCTAGTAATCCCCATTCTCCTTGATACTTGTAGCTGCCGAAGTGCTTGCGTGTTTTGGCTTTTCCTGCCAGTAGATGGTAAAGTTTTTGTGGACGTAGAGAGTCTTGCAATGTTGACGGTGCTGCTGCCTCCAACACCTCCTTTACCGATTTATTCTCCGGATAATCGTTGAAATCCCCTAAAAGGACAATTTGCGGATGTCGGCGTATCGTGTATAGGCTGTCTATGGCATGCTTCACCTTTCGGGCAGCCAGTCGCCGGTAAGGTTCAGATTCTTTTGCCCCTCCCGAACGGGATGGGAAGTGAGCTACCAGTACATCAAGCGTATCCCGGTTCAGCAACAATCCGCTGACGTGAAGAATGTCCCGTGTGGGACGGCTATTCTTCCGGGGCTTTTCTACGGGGAAGCTCTGATAGGAAAGCAGTTTGAAAAGATTACGTTGATACAACAGCGCTACGTCGATGCCGCGTTCGTCGGGAGATTGTGTCATCACATACCGGTAGTCTGCTTCGCGCAAGGCAGAGTAGCGGGTAAGGTCGCGCATCACACTGTCATTCTCCACCTCACACAAGGCAACAAGGGCGGGCGGCGTCCATCCTCCGGTGGCGATGATGACGCGGGCTATATTATCCAGTTTCTTTCTGTATTTAGAGTAATTCCAATGCCGGGTGGCATCCGGCAGGAACTCGTAGTCATTCTTTAGTGTGTCATGTCGGGAGTCGAATAGGTTTTCTACATTGTAGCTTACTATCCGAAACGTGAGGGTATCTTTTCCTTCTTGCCCGTACAGACTGATGTACGGGCAGAGAAGGAAGAGTATAACTCCTATCTTATGGATAACGTTCATACAAACGATTCCCGTTCCCCTTTAAGGAACGCGGGATATTTATTTCACCGGAATGTGCTTCAGTATATCCAGCAGATGTTCCCAGAACTTCTGTACGGTAGGAATCAGCATCCGTTCGTCGGGAGAGTGCACACCCTGCAGGGTAGGTCCGAAGGAAATCATGTCCAGTGCCGGGTATTTGTCAAGGAACAGTCCGCATTCCAAACCTGCATGGATAGCTTTTACCTTGGCATCTACACCGAACAAACGTTTGTAGGACTCAACAGCCACTTCCAGGATTTCTGAATGCGGGTTGGGCTTCCAGCCCGGATATCCGTCGCCGAAAGATACGGCTGCTCCACCCATTTCGAATACAGTACGCACCATATTGGCAATGTCTTGTTTGGAGGAGGCGGTAGAGCTGCGCTGGCTGGTCTCGATACGGATGATATGGCCGGGTTTCATCTTTACGGAGGCCAGATTGGTGGAGGTTTCCACCAGCCCCGGAATGTCTTGGCTCATGGCATACACACCGTGAGGTGTGGCATAGATGGTTTGCAGCAAGCGCTTGGCGGTATCTTTGTCAATGGCTTTGGGACGGGCTGCTTCCGATTCAAGCACGAATTGGAGGTCCGGGTCAACGACGGCATATTCTGCCTCCACTTCGGCGGCAAAGACATTCAAGTCTGTGCGCAGGGCATGCTTGTCGGCATCGGGTATGGCAATTACCGCGTGTGCTTCGCGGGCAATGGCGTTGCGCAGGTTACCACCGTCTATTTCGCAAAGGTACATGTCGTACTTCTGGGATGCCTGGCTCAGGAAGCGGTTCAGCAGTTTGTTGGCATTGCCGCGCCCCAGGTGTATGTCGCCGCCGGAGTGTCCGCCTTTCAGCCCCTTTACCTGCACTTTGCAGCAGAAATACCCTGCCGGTACGTCCACTTCCCGGTAGGTGAATTCGGCAACGGAATCTATACCGCCTGCACAGCCGATGAAGAGCTCGCCTTCATCCTCGGAATCGAGGTTCAACAGAATGTCTCCGTTCATGAAGCCTTCTTTCAGGGCGAAGGCACCGGTCAGTCCGGTCTCCTCGTCCACGGTGAAGAGGCATTCGATAGGACCGTGCTCGATGCTGTCGTCGGCAAGGATAGCCAGTTCGGTGGCTACACCGATGCCGTTGTCGGCTCCCAAGGTTGTACCTTTGGCTTTCAGCCATTCACCGTCAATTTCGGTTTCGATAGGGTCGGTCAGGAAGTCGTGCTTCACGTCGTTGTTCTTTTCACATACCATGTCGATGTGCGATTGAAGTACGACAGTCTTGCGGTTTTCCATACCCGGAGTAGCGGGTTTCTTTATCAGAACGTTTCCGGCTTCGTCCACCTTCGTTTCCAACTTATGTTTTTCTCCGAATGCTTTTAAGTAAGCAATGATTTTCTCTTCCTTCTTCGAAGGGCGCGGCACTTGGCAGATTTCCTCAAAATAGTGAAATACACCAGCCGGTTTCAAGTCTTTTTTTCCCATAATTATCTGAATTAGCGGCTGCCTTACATGTGTTTATGCAGCCTTCATTATCAATTGTCAAATATCAATTCTCCATTAAATTAACCACTTATTGCTAAATATGGTTAAATTGATTGACTATTTTATTCCCCTTTCTCTTTTTTTAGAGTAAAAAAGGCGAGTTAGTCCAACCAAAGCCCTATATTTGCACCCACAAAAATAGTAAAAACACTATTTTCATGTAACAAAATTAATGGAAATGCTTGATACAATATTGATAACTCTGTTAATAGTTGCTATTTGCATTGTTTTATTGGGTGTAAAGGTCTTTTTTGTGAAAGGCGGCAGGTTCCCTAACGGGCATGTCAGTGGCAATAAGGCAATGCGCGATAGAGGTATCGGCTGTGCGCAGTCGCAGGACAGAGAAGCACAACGCAAATCCCGTTTTTCCATTGATGAACTGGAAAAAGCCTTAAACGATAGTATGAACTAATTTTAAAAAACAATATTTATCAATTATGAAGAGATTAAACTACCTCATGAACGGTCTGGCAGCTCTCGCACTGATCGTTTTATTTGCTCAATGTGCCGGCAATACTGATAAACAGACAACAAACGCTCCTGCACAAGCCGGCGGATTATCGGAAATGAAGATTGCTTATGTTGAAATAGATACGCTTTTGGCAAAATACAACTATTGCATAGACCTGAATGAGGCTATGGTGAAGAAGGGCGAGAATGTCCGTCTGACATTGAACCAGAAAGCCAGCGAACTGGAGAAGCAGAAGCAGGAATTCCAGACAAAGTATCAGAACAACGCTTATCTTTCTCAGGAGAGAGCGCAGCAGGAATACAACCGCATCGCAAAGTTGGAGCAGGATTTGCAGAACCTGAGCAACAAGCTGCAGTCTGAACTGATGAGTGAGAATGAAAAGAACAGCCTGCAACTGCGTGATTCTATCAACGCTTTCTTGAAGGAGTACAATAAGACAAAAGGTTACAGCATGATTATCAGCAATACGGGTTTTGACAATCTGCTCTATGCAGACAGTGTCTACAACATCACTCGTGAGATTCTGGATGGCCTGAATGCAAGATACTCTTCTCCGGTGAAGAAATAATATTTATCCTATGATATAAAAAAGGATGTACTGAAAAGTACATCCTTTTTTTATAGGCCTCTTCCCCCGCCTCCTCCTACGGGGGAGGGGCTAGGGGAGAGGCTTTTAATAATGCTCCGATTGTACGCTTTACCCGCTCCGCAGTAGTGACGGTATGTGTATATTCATCAATATGTACCGTTCCTCCCATAGAGACGGCGGAATTATGATAGAGCATGGAGCTCTCGATATTTTCCCTGGCGGAGAAATGAAATTCGCGGATGCCGGTTTCTCGGGCAATGTGGGCTATGTTGGCTTCATTCACCCCACAGCCTGCCAATAGAATGATTCGGCCTGATGCTTGTTGTTGGAGCTCTTTCAAAAGGGGAATGCCTTGCTCTGCTGTAGATTGCTGTCCGGAAGTTAGGATGCGGTTGCATCCTAATGCGATAATATCTTCTATTGCTTTTTGTGGATTTCTGCATACATCGAAAGCACGGTGGAAGGTGACGGACATCCCTTGTGAGGCTTTCATAAGCTGCTCCATCAATGGAATGTCTACATCTCCTTCTGCCGTCAGGCAACCGAACACGACTCCGTCAGCGCCTAGGCGGCGGGCATTCTCTATGTCTTTCAGCATGATGCGCTGTTCGGTGGAGGAGTAAAGGAAGTCTCCTCCACGGGGACGGACAATGATATGCAATTTGGTCTGCTGCAATACTTCCCGTGCGATGAGGATATCGCCGTATGAGGGGGTTGTCCCTCCCTCGGGGATGCCTGCGCATAGTTCCACCCGGTCTGCTCCGCCGGCTTGTGCGGCAATACAACTCTCTACGGAGTTGGCACAAACTTCAAACTGATAATCTTTCATTTTGTAAAGTTATGGTTGTGGTGCAAAAATAAGAAAAGGGTGAATACGAATTCACCCTTTTCTGCATTTATTTTCTTTTCTGATGTTACTTTGCGTAGCTCACCGCACGTGTCTCACGGATAACAGTAATCTTCACCTGACCCGGATAAGTCATTTCGTCCTGAATCTTCTTGGCGATTTCACCGGAAAGGTTCTCCGTCTGCTTGTCGTCAATCTTGTCTGCACCGACAATGACACGCAACTCACGGCCTGCCTGGATGGCATATGTCTTTGTCACTCCCGGATAGGACATGGCCAGTTGCTCAAGGTCGTTCAGGCGCTTGATGTATGCTTCTACAATTTCGCGGCGTGCTCCCGGGCGTGCTCCTGAAATGGCATCGCATACTTGTACGATGGGGGCCAGCAGGCTGGTCATTTCCACTTCGTCGTGGTGGGCACCGATGGCGTTGCAGATGTCCGGCTTTTCCTTGAACTTTTCTGCCAGCTTCATACCATAGAGTGCATGCGGCAATTCCGGTTCCTCATCGGGTACCTTACCTATATCATGCAGCAGTCCGGCACGTTTTGCTTTCTTCGGGTTGAGTCCCAGCTCTGATGCCATCACAGCGCAAAGATTGGCTGTCTCGCGTGCATGCTGCAAAAGGTTCTGGCCGTATGAAGAACGGTATTTCATCTTACCGATAATGCGGATAAGTTCCGGATGCAGACCGTGGATGCCCAGGTCGATAGTAGTACGTTTACCGGTTTCGATGATTTCCTCTTCTACCTGCTTGCGTACTTTGGCAACTACCTCTTCGATGCGTGCCGGGTGGATACGTCCGTCTGTCACCAACTGGTGCAATGCCAGGCGTGCAATCTCGCGGCGAACCGGGTCGAAGGCTGACAATACGATAGCTTCCGGAGTGTCGTCTACCACGATTTCTACACCGGTAGCAGCTTCCAGGGCACGGATGTTGCGGCCTTCGCGACCGATGATACGTCCCTTGATTTCATCTGATTCGATGTGGAATACAGTTACCGAGTTTTCAATGGCTGTTTCCGTAGCCACGCGCTGGATGCTCTGTATCACGATGCGCTTGGCCTCTTTGCTTGCTGTCAGCTTGGCGTCGTCCATGATGTCGTTAATGTAGGACTGGGCCTGCGTTTTGGCTTCTTCCTTTAGGGATTCTACCATGCGCTCTTTGGCTTCTTCGGCAGAAAGTCCGGAGATAGCTTCCAGTTTTTCTATTTCCTGGCGCTGCATGTGCTCCAGTTCTTCTTTCTTCTTGTCTACGATGGACAGCTGGGCTTCCAGATTTTCTTTCACGGCTTCTGCTTCCATCTTCTTGCGCTGGATTTCTTCCTGGCGTTGGTTCAGTACCAATTCACGTTGTTTCAGCTTGTTTTCTGCCTGCTGTATCTTTTGGTTACGTTGGGCCACTTCTTTTTCCAAGTCTGCCTTCTTGTTCAGGAATTTTTCCTTTACTTCCAGCAACTTATTCTTCTTAATCACTTCCGCTTCCGCTTCCGCATCTCTCAGGATACCGTCGTATTTGTTTTTCAGCCCGTGCTTGAAGAACAAGTACGAGGCAAACCCTCCGACAATGAAGCAGGCAATGGATAATACTATTGTAACTACTGTCATTTTATTAATTTGTTTTTAGTATATAAATAAAAAAGCACTGCATAAAAGCTTGCTTTGATGAAGGGCAAACTTTTGTACAGTGCGCGAATTTCTCTCTTTTACCGACCCGACGGAGGGATTGCAGCTTATTGTTCCTTGAAATAGGTCTCCAATACCTCTGTCAGTTCCTTTATTTTAGCTGTATAGGGTTCAGTATCATTACGGTCCTTCAACTGAAGGTTTTCTAAAGCGAACTGATAGGCCACCATGGCTATAATTCTCTCTAGAGACACATTCTGATAATGCTCCCGATACGCATTGAGCCTGATATCTACCTGCTTGGCGGCTTCTCTTACCATTTCCTCGTCCTCACGGTTGATTGTGAGAGGGTAGGAGGCTCCTGCCATCTGCAGGTTTATCTTTATCTTATCGTTCATACATCCTCTTCTCTTTATTCATTCAACAAAGCGATGCATTTATCGACTTCACGCACTAATTTGGACAATCGCAGCTTCGTCTCTTTCACGTCGCTGCCGTTAAGGCTGATTGTCGTAGCTGTTTTTAGGTTCGTGTAGTTAAGTTCCAGTTCCTGGTATTCAGCTTGTACCTTCCCGTATTCCTCTTCTTTGGCTTCGAGAAGTTGCTTTAGCTCAGCATTTTCGCGTTTTAATTCATCGTGCAGATAGATTAAATGTCGCAGTCTGGCTTCAAAGGTACTTAATAGCTTCTTTTCTTCGTCTGTCATCACTACACCAAAATTGTACACAAAAATACGATTTACTTGGAGATTACAAAAACTTTTCGGAGAAAATGTGCTGTAGAGGTATCGAAATAACCGAAATGGCACATGAAATACTGGTTTTGAGGGATTGAAAAAGGGTGGTGGAGGCTGGCTTTTCAAAAGATGTGGATAGGTATGGAACTGTTTGCTTTTTAGAAGGATTTTATTTCTTCCTCTTCGAGCGCTTAGTATCTCCGTTGCTAAACAGTAATCGTCCGACGTTTGTTTAATTATCGTCCAACAGTTGTCGGACGATAATTAAACAGATGTCGGATGATAATTAAACGGTTGTCGGACGATTACTGTTTAGTAAGGCCGGAATTACTTTTTGCCGTTTCCGGCACTACTCTTTAGGTGTGGTTGGAATAGTATGTAGTAAAGGAAGGAGGGGGATGCTAAGAAATAAATAAAATAATTTATATAACAATTTGGTTTATAAAATAAACTATTTATCTTTGCATCGGAGTTCGAACCCGAGATGTGATTTTGGTATGTATAACTTAAAGAGAATGATTATGAAAACGATTGTTTGTAGAAGTATGGCGGCAGCTCTTCTTTGTGTATTTGCATTGGGGGTGTCTGCGCAAGATGTTCTGAAAGTGAAGGTGATGAACATACCTTCTGCTGTGGGAAAGATAATGATTGCCACTGACAAGGGGCAGTATGGTATGGTAGATGCCAAGGGCACGGAGGCGGTACTGGAACTGAAAGATGTGACAGTGGGTAAATATAAGCTTTATGTCTATCATGATGAAAACAACAATTATCAGTTGGATAGGGAAGACGGAATTCCATCTGAGTATTGCGCGATAGCGGATGTGGAGGTGAGCGCTGACACGAAGCAGGTGGAGATAGCACTTAAGCGGGTATTAAAAGGAAGCAACAAATAAGGCGGCAGGAAAATGGAAGAAAGAAAATTGAATGAGAAAGAGAGTTTAGAACTCATCACTCAGATGATACAGAACACGAAGGACAGAATGGCGGAAAATTCAGGGACACCTTTTTTGCTGTGGGGATATGTAACGGTAATTATCTCGTTGCTGGTTTGGTTTCTATTGAAGGAAACGGGCAATAACAATTGGCAATTCCTATGGTTCCTGCTTCCAGTCATAGCCTTTCCTGCTACGTTGTGGAGTCAGCGGAAGGCTCGGAAAATGTTGAAGACCTACATAGACCGTGTTGTGGATTATGTGTGGACGGTATTTGGACTGGGCGCTTTCTTGGTATCGTGTACCGCCATATTTGTATGGAAGATTCCTATTCTGTTTGTCATTTTGCTGATGATGGGGATGGGAACTGCCCTGACGGGACTGATTGTGAACACGAAAGTGGTTACGATAGGGGGAGTGCTGGGAGCCTTGCTCTCGTTGGGATGTTTCTATATGCCCGGCATAGACCAGATACTGTTTTTTGCATTGGCGTTCGTCTTTATGATGGTGATTCCCGGACATTACATGAACAGTGTGGCGAAGCGTCACAAACAATAAAAGAAGAGGATGATATATGTTTAAAGAACTGAACCCTTTGCTCCATAGCGAACTGCGGCTTGCGGTGATGTCGTTGCTTATTAGTGTCGAGGAGGCGGACTTTGTCTATATCCGCCAGCAGACCAAAGCTACGGCAGGAAACCTGAGCGTGCAGATAGACAAACTCAGCAAGGCGGGATATGTGGAGGTGACAAAGACTTTTAAAGGAAAGATGCCTTGTACGATTTGTAAGATCACTCCGCAAGGAGTAGACGCATTTGAGGAATATGTAGAGTCATTGAAATCTTATCTGGCAGGGAGGTTGTGAGTGTGGGTGACTTTACATTTATGGGGCAAAGATGGAAATCTTCTGAAAAAGGTTTCTATCTTTGCCTTTTTCATGAGAAGGAGGAGGGTGTGTCATCAACCGTTTTGCCACCCTCATGCCGGACAAAATTTAAACAGACTCTAAAAAGATAGAATGATATGAGAATTTTAGTCACTTATGCCGTACAAGGCGAATTTACTGAATTGAAATTTCCCGGACTGATAGGGGAGGAAGAGGTGCAGATTGGTTATCTCCGTACCGGCGTGGGAAAGGTGAAATCGGCTTTTTATCTTTCTGAAGCGATAAGCCATGCGCAACCGGACTTGGTGGTCAATGTAGGTACGGCAGGGACTATCCGTCATCAGGTAGGAGATATTTTCGTATGCCGTCATTTTGTGGACCGTGATATGCAGAAGCTGGTGGAGCTTGGTATGGAGTATGAGATTGATTCAATGGATTTGTTGTCCCAAAAAGGTTATTGTTTACACTGGCCGGCCGGTGGTGTATGCAATACGGGGGATACTTTCTTGACAGAACTCTCGGATGTGTCCGGTGATGTTGTGGATATGGAAGCCTATGCCCAGGCTTTGGTATGCCGTGCCAAGAATGTTCCTTTCATTTCGGTGAAGTACGTGACGGATATTATCGGACAGAACTCCGTGAAACATTGGGAAGACAAGCTTGCCGATGCTCGGAAGGGGTTGGGAGAATTCTTCGAGAAGTTAGGAGGAGTTTAGCACATCATTTCAACGTCTTGAATGACAGTATATGCCAAGTCACCCCCACAGCGACAAGGAACAATACTATCTTTATTTCTGTTAGTGGAATCAGGAAGAAGATGCAGTAAACCATTGTTCCCCACATCAGCAGTAGAGAGATGATTTTAGCACGTAGAGGGATGGCTTTGTTCTCGCGGAAGCTGCGGATATAGGGACCGAGGCATTTGTGGTTCAGCAGCCATTGGTACAGTCTGGGTGAGCCTCTGAAGTAGAGTGCTGCCGTGAGCAGCAGGAAAGGCGTGGTGGGCAGCAACGGCAGGAAGATGCCGATGATGCCGAGTGCCAAAGAAACTGTTCCCAAAATGATGCAGACGGTTTTCATGCGGCAAATGTAGGAAAAATAATAATATAGATAATATGTATGCGAATAAAGTAAAGAAGGTTGTTGCCGTCCACGACTTGTCGGGAGTCGGACGGGTGTCTCTGACGGTGGTCATTCCCATTCTTTCGTCTATGGGTTTCCAGGTGTGTCCGTTGCCTACAGCCGTATTGTCGAGCCATACCCAGTATCCGGAGTTCTCTTTTCTGGACCTGACGGATGAAATGCCGAAGATTATTCCGAGTGGAAGAAGCTGGAAGTACAGTTTGATGCCTTTTATACCGGCTATCTGGGTTCTCCGCGGCAGATACATATTGTTTCTGACTTTATTGATGACTTCCGTCGGCCGGACGGTCTGGTTGTGGTAGACCCGGTGTTGGGCGATAACGGACGGCTTTATGCGAACTTCCACGAGTCCATGATTGATGAAATGAAACATCTCATCACCAAGGCCGATGTCGTTACTCCCAATTTGACGGAGCTGTTCTATCTGCTGGGTATTCCTTATAAGGAGATGAATACGGATGAGGAATTGAAGTCATACCTTCGCCAGCTTTCCGATTGTGGTCCCGAAGTGGTGATTATTACCAGTGTGCCCGTACGGGATGATAAGCATAAGACGTCCGTGTATGCCTATAACCGGAACGGTAACCGCTACTGGAAGGTTACGTGTCCTTACCTGCCGGCCCATTATCCCGGAACGGGGGATACGTTTACCAGTGTCATCACCGGGGCACTGTTGCAAGGCGACAGTTTGCCCATTGCCCTGGACCGTGCCACACAGTTCATTCTGCAAGGTATCCGTGCTACTTTCGGATACGAGTACGACAACCGTGAAGGTATACAGCTTGAAAAGGTGTTGCATAATCTCGACATGCCGATTCAAATCTGCAGCTATGAATTAATTTAAACCAATCCCATCTATATGAAAAAGAAAATATTCCTGGCAGTGTTTCTCTGTTGCGGCATGTTTGCAGCAATGGCGCAGACTGCTGCCGACTCTCTTGCCATCGTTTCTGCCGACTGGCAGACTGAGCCCCTGCAGAAAGGGATGCTTTATAAAAAGGCAGTATTCAGTTCTTTGTATGGAGTTCCTCAGGAAGTGTCCATTTTTGAAATATCCCCGAAGCGCTACCGTTTCGATGTGCTCGTCCATAATCCCAAAGAGGAGACCAGCGTAGCCGCCCGGCATGCAGGTGCGGTGGCGGCCATCAATGGTTCCTATTTTGACATGAAAGCCGGGAATTCCGTCTGCTATCTGCGTAAGGACGGGGTGGTGATAGATACTACCTCTACCGGGGTTCTGGCAACAGTGTCCAATGGAGCTGTACTCATAAAGAAAGGCAGGCTGGAACTGATTCCCTGGAGCAAGCAGGATGAAAAGGCATGTACTTTGAAAAAAGGCACTGTGCTGGCTTCCGGTCCTTTGATGCTGAAGGACGGGCAAGTGTGCGACTTGTCCGGGACTAACCGGAATTTTGTAGATACCAAGCATCCCCGCAGTGCTGTGGCGCTGACAAGAGAAGGAAAAATCCTGCTTATTGTCGTTGACGGACGTCGGAAGGGAAAAGCGGAAGGTATCAATATACCCGAGCTTGCCCATATGATTCGTATATTGGGCGGGGAGGATGCGTTGAATCTGGACGGCGGTGGTTCTTCTACGCTGTGGAGTGGGGCGTTGCCGGATAAAGGAATAGCCAATACCCCGAGTGGCAGTGCAGAGCGTAAGGTTGCCAATTCTCTTTGTGTGTACGAATAAGATAGGGAAGTAAATGGATAAATCTTAAGTTTTTTGTAATTTTGCCGTCGCATCGAGGTGACATTAGATGCGGCAACTTATTATATTAATTAGCGTATTAACAATATGTACACAGTCATCAAACGCATGGAAGTGTCGGCTGCCCATAGCCTGAAACTTTCTTATCGCAGTAAGTGTGAGAATCTGCACGGTCACAACTGGATTATCACTGTCTATTGCCGTTCCAAAGAGCTGAATGCGGACGGAATGGTGGTAGACTTCAGTCACATCAAGCAGGTGGTAAAGGAACAGCTGGATCATCATAATCTTAATGAAGTGCTGTCCTTCAATCCCACAGCCGAGAACATAGCCCGTTGGATATGCGACCAGATACCCACTTGCTTCAAGGTAGAGGTGCAGGAGTCGGAATCAAACATTGCCGTCTATGAGGAAGATTAATGAGATATTCTACAGTTTGCAGGGAGAAGGATACCATACGGGTACCCCGGCTGTCTTTATCCGTTTTTCCGGTTGCAACCTGAAGTGCCCCTTCTGTGATACGCAGCATGAGGACGGCATACTGATGTCCGATGAAGATATCGTAACAGAAGTCAGTAAATACCCTGCCGCTACCGTGATACTGACCGGTGGAGAACCCTCCCTTTGGATTGACCGTGAATTTGTGGATTGTCTGCACCAGGCGGGAAAGTATGTCTGCATTGAAACAAACGGTACCCGTCTGCTGCCGGATAATATAGATTGGGTGACCTGCTCTCCCAAGCAGGGGGTAAAGCTGGAAATTACGCGTATGAATGAAGTGAGGTGGTGTATGAAGGGCAGGATATTACTGTTTATGAGCAGTTGCCCGCCGGGCATTTCTTTCTTCAGCCTTGCTCTTGCAGCAATACGGCCGAAACGGTGGATTGCGTGATGAAGCATCCTAAGTGGAGACTTAGTTTGCAGACACATAAGCTGATAGATATCCGGTAGGCATTTATAAAACGAATAATGGCTGTAAGCAATGCTTACAGCCATTATTCGTTCATGCACGGGAGGAGAGGCTCGAACTCCCGACACCCGGTTTTGGAGACCGGTGCTCTACCAACTGAGCTACTCCCGTGTTTGCGGCTGCAAAGGTAATGCAAACTTTCAAATATGCAAGTAACGGACGTACTTATTTTCTATAGAAAGTTGCTTACAACATCTGTAAGTCCTGATACATAATGCGATACGCTGCTGCTTTTTTTTCCAGTGCCAGCGGGTAGGCTCTTGAGGAAGAAGGCATCCGGTAGAGGCGCATCGGATGGTTTTCGAAAAGAAACTCCGTGAAGTCGCCTACTTTGGGCTTGTCGATGGAAAACTGCGTGCACAGCGTGTCCGTTGCCTTCTCGCCGGTGGTGACGATAGCCTTGCATTGCGGTATCCGGTGTAGCAGGGCAGGGACGTCCGTGGGTTGCACCACTTCCAGAAACTTATCCGAGGCGTTGTCCTGCAGGCGCCGTATGGCAGAGGCTGTGTCGAACAAGGCAATACCCTTTTCCTGCAGGAAACTGATGAGGCGTTCTTTGCAGAAAGCCTTCTTCGTCTTGTTTATAAAATAATCCTTGTCATTGAAGAAAAGGAACCCGGTAATCCTCCACATGTCATTGTTCCAGTTGGGGTAGTAAAACTCCATGGACCACCGCTTTTTCTGCGGAGGAAAGCTTCCCAGCATCAGCAGACGGGCGTTGCCGGGAAGGAAGGGTTCTAAAGGGTGTTGTTCTATTTCCATACTTTCCAATTTCATTGTTCTGCCTGCAAAAGTACGGAATATATCTTGGATATGCTATCCTGCAATGTCCTGATTGCTCATTCTGTCGGTGATTTGGAAGGGGAAATCAGGATATTCGTAGAGGCTGAACCGGGATTCTGTCTTGCCTTCCGTATAGTTCCAGATGGTGGCATATTCTTCGGCGTCTTCTCCCATGGCCTGCAGTTGGCGGAGGTAGGAGGCTATGGACTTGTTCTCTACGATATATATTTGTCCCAGCCGGTCTATTATAGGGCTGTGGCGCCGGGTGCTGTCATGGTCGAAACGCAGGATGCGCTTGCCTTCGGGAGTGATGCCTACCATGTTGAAGGTCATGCTCTTGCCGATGGCGGGCAGGTTGAGCACATTGCGGTCGGTGGCGAGGAAAGGCAGGTGGTGCGTTTTCAGGAAACGCCGGATGCAGGCTGCCGGGTCATGGACGGTTCCAAGCAGTACGGACAGATTATGGGCATCTTCCTTGGTCAGCTTCCCGAAGCGCTTTTCTTCCCGTTGCTCTTGTACGGAACGGCTGTTGGGGGTAAACACGGCATTGTTTTCTTCAAAACCTTTCACGGAGAAGGTGTAGTAGCAAACCACTCCCAACTGATTGAGCACTTGCCGCAGGCGGGTAGTATGCCCCCGGCGGGATGCAGCTACGTTGTATACCAGTTGGTTGTCAATGAGCCAGCCTGCCGCCAGCAGTTTGCGTATTCCTTCGGCAGCTTCCGGAGTGACTTCGAGCGGGGTTTGGAAATGTGTCTGGATAATGAACTGGTGGATGCCGATGGTAGACGCCTTTTCCTTGAATTCCCTTAGAATCTCCACCAGCCCGTCATTGATGCGCATGGGCAGGTAGGCGGGGAGGCGTGAGCCGAGGCGTACACGTTGCAGCTCTGCATACTTTTCTCCTTCGGGCCGTTCCTGATTGGCTTTCCGCTTGCGGACTGCCATGCGGTAGACGGCGTCTAATATGTTGCCCAGCGTCTTGTTTTGGCTCATCAGTGCGTCACCGCCGGTGATGAGAATGTCCCGCAGTTGCGTGTCTTCCTCAAAATAGGCCATCAGCCGGCGCAGCTTCTTTTCCCATGTCTCCTTGGGACGCAGGGTGTCAAACTCAAAATTGAGCCGTTTGCTTTGAAAGTCGTACATACGCTGACAAGATGCGCAGAGTCCTCCGCAGGCGCGTCCCATGGTGTCGGGGATGAGGATGGCCACTTCCGGATAACGGCGGTGGATGTTATGCCCGTCGGGCAGCAGCCAGCCGGCGGCGTTGGGTTTACCTGGTTCTACGATATCCTCCCGTTCCCAGGCACGTATCTGTCCGTAGGTTTCCACCAGTTGGGGTGAATAGAGTATATAGCTGCGCAGGGCCTCGTCGTCGTATCCGCTGCCGGTGCAGTTCAGCAGTGACAGATAATAGGGGGTGGCGAAGAAAGGCATTCCCTTCTTGCGGGCTTTTGAGAGCAGGTACATGGTTTCGGCAGAAAGGGAGTTGCCGAGAAGACGGTTTAGCTCCGTAGGGCTTTTGACGGCCATGGCAAGATGGAAACGGAAGTCATTCCACCATTCGCTGACGAGGTTGAACTTCTCCTCGTAGCTGAGTCCCTCTTCGAAATGGAAGCGGGAAGCCGGGTTCTTGCGGTGCTCAATCTTCTGCACCAGTGCATGCAGGATGCGTTCCTTGTTCTTTGCACGGATATGCTGCACGTCTTCATCCAGTCCGCTGGGCCAGCGTTCGGTCAGGGTTTTGATTTTCTGTGCGGAGGGCAGGGTGGGGGCTGGCTGGTGGAGGCGTTTGAACTGCTGGAACAAGTCGATGAACAGGTCCGTTTCCGTTTCCTCTTCCCATTGTCCCGTGAGGAAGGAATGCAGCATTGATAAAGTTGATATGGGCAGCTGTTCTCCGATGGAGAGCTCGTGTACTTCCTGCCCGTCAAATTCAATCAAGAGTCGAATTTGCTTACCGGCCTCGTTGTCCACTTCCGGATGTCCGGCAATGTACTCCGTCAGGTTGGCCTTGAAGGCTTCCGCATCGTCGCTTTGAACGGCGATGCTGACCAATTCAGGGAGTTCGTGCCGATAAAGTTGTTCCAGTTGTGATAGAGTGAGTGCAAGCATTTTCTTTTGTTTCATAAGCGATTGTTTTTTTGAAGTTAATATTTATGATGGTTGACGCGGGGTGCGTCCTTGTGTTCCGTGAGGGGAAAATGATTTCATTTGCTAAAAATAACAAAAAAAAGCGGGAAATTTCTTTCCCGCCTTCTTGTTTCTAAAGTTCTTTAGAATTCTTTTTCTTTTATTTCTCTTCGTTGGCTTTCTGTTTCGGTTCCTTTTTGGCCAGCATCACTACGTTGTAAACGTACTCGGTCATCCATTGTTCCGAATATCCCAGACGCTCTTTGTACTGGCGTACTGCCGCTGCCGTCTTGTGTACATCGTCCTTTTTCCATACGGTTTTTGTACAGACGTCGTGTACGGTTTTTTCGGTCATGCTGCGCAGTGCTCCCTTGAAGATGGAAGGCATGCGGAATTTCCACTGCATCAGGTTTCCCATCAGCATCATCAAGTCATTGGAGAATCCTTGATACATAAAGAGATAACCTTGTACGTCGTTCTGCGTACGGCAGTGCTTCTTGACGGAAGTATCAATTTCCTTGAAGAAGTTTTCACTGATGCCGTAGTCCTGCATCAGCATCTTGCGCGAAGCGGCCTTTTCCGCTTGTCCCAGACGGCCTCCCTGCGTGGGGATTTTGAACAGACGCTTGAAGTTGGCTACATCCGGCACAAAGCGGATATTGGTGATGCCCAGGTTGGCGGCTATTACAGACTGGAAGTAGACGCGTGTCAGTGACACGAAGTCTTCCACATTCTTCGAAGATACTTCTCCGGTATTCTTGTTGAATAGTTTGGCAAATAAACTCATATCAAATTACGAATTACTGATTACAAATTACAAGACCGCAGGTCATCCGGCGGTTCCGGCTGCAAAAGTACGAAATAAGTTGGTTATCACCAGCACTCTATGTCTTTTTCTACCTCTTTCAGGCGGTTCTTGGTGAAAACGGGGTCTTTGATACCGGCGCTTTTCTGTGCGCGGTAGTCTTCAAGCAGCCTGAAAGCGTATTTTCCGAGCAGGCTGATGGCGATAAGATTGCAGAGCACCATGAGTCCCATAGTGACGTCGGCAAGGCTCCATGCCAGGTCGAAGGTGGCAACAGCACCGAACATGACCATGCCGCCCACCAGTATACGGTAGATGTTGAGCACCCATTTACGGTGGGTAAGGTAGCGCACATTGGCTTCTCCGTAATAATAATTTCCCAGAATGCTGCTGAATGCGAAGAAGAACAAGGCTACCGCAACGAAGATGGCTCCCGAAGGTCCTATCTCGTTGGTCAGTGCATGCTGGGTAAGCTGTACGCCGTTTGTGGAACCATCCAGTGGAGCACCGCTGAACAGAATGATGAAAGCGGTGCAGGTACATATAATCAGCGTATCGGTAAATACTCCCAGCGTCTGAATCAAGCCTTGCTTCACGGGGTGGCTGACGTGTGCGGTTGCCGCCACATTGGGGGCGGACCCCATACCGGCCTCGTTGCTGAACAGCCCGCGTTTGATGCCCTGCATCAGCGCCATGCCGACACCCCCTCCCAAAGCCTGCTCCCATCCGAAGGCGTGGCCGACAATGAGTGCCAGGACTCCCGGCAGCTCTTTGATGTTCAACAGAACGATGATAAGTGCCAGTGCAATGTATCCCAACGCCATGATGGGGACGATGATGCTGCTGACTTTGGCTATGCGCTGTACGCCTCCAAAGATGATTGTCAGCGTGAGTGCGGTGATGATCCCTCCCACAACGGCATGGTCGAACCCGAAAGCGCCTTCGAAAGCGGCACACAGTGTATTGCTCTGTACCGAGTTGAATGCAAATCCGAGGTAATGGTGATAAGTACGGCAAACAGTGCCCCCATCCACGGCTGTTTCAGTCCCTTACGCATATAGTAGGCCGGGCCGCCGATAAAGGAGTCTTTGCCCTTTATCTTATACAATTGGGCCAGTGTAGATTCTACAAACGAGCTGGAAGCACCCAGGAGGGCAATCACCCACATCCAGAATACAGCGCCCGGACCGCCTACTGCAATGGCGGTGGCAACCCCTGCAAGATTGCCCGTACCTACACGGCTGGCAATGGAGATGGCAAATGCCTGGAACGATGAGATATGCTTTTCCTTGGCATCGCCTTTCCCGCCCGAGTCGCCCAGCAGACGTACCATTTCCTTTATCATCCGGAACTGTACAAAGCGGGTTCTCAGCGTAAACCATACGGCGCATCCCAACAGCAGGGCAACGAGGATGTAGGTCCAGAGCAGGTCGTTTATCAGATTTATTATTCCCATAATGTATATGTACAGTTATCTATTTGTAGTAAAAAAAACTCACACAAAACAAGTGCTACCCTCTGTCGTTACTTTAGGCTGCTTCTGTCGTTATTCAAGGCTACCTCTGTCGTTAACTGAGATAGATTTCTTGCAAGTCGGTGATAATCAACGTGGTATGAGCTCGTGTGCTGCGATTTGTACCATGGACAAATCTGGACAAACCTGACGGAATCTCCTTGCCTATTTCAGCTTGAAGTGAAATTTGTGTCCTTCAAACACCGGTTCCACTATGTCATAACGAACAAACTTTGCCAGCAGATGTTCGGCGGCGCGTCGGGAAAGATGCGCCAGGCGGCAGTAACGGTTCAGTGAAAGGCGGTCGTTTTCTTCCAGCAGATTGAGCAACAGTTGTTCCCGTTCGGTATATTCTATCAGTTCTCCTTTCGGACTTCCGCTTTGCTGCCAGACGCGCAGATGGACGGGAGTAGCCAGGATGTTTTCATCCTTGATGCGGAGATAGGCCAAGTATTTTCCTGTTTCGTCCTTGGCATATACCGGCTTCCGGTCACTTTCCTCGATTTGTACCACCAGCACACTGCGGCCTTCCACCAGATAGGTCTGCATGATGTAGTTCACTTCGGGGCTGCAATAAAGTTCGGCAGCCGCTTCTATCATATATTGTTCTTCGTCCGAACGAACACCGGCAATTTTCCCGTTATCTTTCACTCCGATGAGCAGTTTTCCACCGTCTGTATTGGCAAAGGCTGAAAGGGTTTTGGCTATCTTGCGGGCGTCGGATATTTCGAACTTGAAATCCTGCTGTTGGTGCTCTCCTTCGGCTATGAGAGCGTGTATATATTCGGTGTCAGTAAGCGTTTTCATGCTTGCAAAAGTAGATAAAAAACGCGTAAGAGCCCCTTTTTGCGGCGATTTTACCGAATATTTCAAAAAAAATATCGTTTTTCTGCATTTATTTCAAGAAAGAATGTATTTTTGCCAGACATTATTAACGAAGTAATTTAAAAAGGATTATGAAAGAATTAGTTGAAAAAGTAGCTGCATTGTATGCAGACTTCTCAAAAGATGCAAACGCTCAGTTGGAAAACGGTAACAAGGCAGCAGGAACTCGCGCTCGTAAGGCTTCTTTGGAAATCGAAAAAGCTATGAAGGAATTCCGCAAAGCATCTTTAGAAGCTTCTAAGAAGTAAGAAAAAAAGCATATTTGATGCTGCGAAAGACTGCCACTACTGGCGGTCTTTTTTGTTTTTGAAAAGTATTATTGCTACTTTTGACGCAGGTATTATGGATGAAAACGTTCTCAATAAACTGAAGATACTGGCAGAGTCGGCAAAGTATGACGTCTCTTGCTCCTCCAGTGGTACGGTGCGCTCCGGCAAGGCAGGCATGCTGGGGAACACTGTGGGTGGCTGGGGCATCTGCCATAGTTTTGCCGAGGACGGCCGTTGTATCTCCCTGCTCAAAGTGATGCTTACCAATTATTGCATCTACGACTGCGCCTACTGCATCAACCGCCGCAGCAACGACCTGCCGCGTGCCACGCTGTCGGTGGCCGAGCTTGTAGACCTCACCATGGAGTTCTATCGCCGCAACTATATCGAAGGGCTTTTCCTGAGCAGTGGGGTGGTGCGTAATCCCGATTACACGATGGAACGCCTGGTGCGCGTTGCCAAGGACCTCCGCACTATCCATCGTTCAACGGATATATCCATCTGAAGAGCATTCCCGGTGCCAGCCGCGAACTGGTGAATGAGGCAGGACTTTATGCCGACCGTCTCAGCGTCAATGTCGAGATACCGAAGGAGGAGAACCTGAAACTGCTTGCCCCGGAGAAAGACCATAAGAGTGTATATGCGCCTATGCGCTACATCCAGCAGGGAGTCCTTGAAAGTTCGGAAGAACGCAAGAAACACCGCCACGCTCCTCGTTTCGCTCCTGCAGGACAAAGCACACAGATGATAGTAGGCGCTACCGCCGAGACGGACAAGGATATTCTGTATCTTTCGTCGGCCCTCTATAAGGGACCTACGATGCGGCGTGTCTACTATTCGGGCTATATTTCCGTCAATACCTACGATAAGCGCCTGCCGGCATTGAAACAGCCCCCTTTGGTGCGCGAAAACCGCCTTTACCAAGCCGACTGGCTGATGCGCTTCTATCAGTTCAAGGTGGAGGAAATAGTGGATGATGCCTACCCAGACCTTGATTTGGAGGTTGACCCCAAGCTGTCCTGGCTTTGCGCCATCCCGAGCAGTTTCCAATCGATGTGAACAAGGTGGATTATGAGATGTTGCTCCGCGTGCCGGGCATCGGCGTGAAGTCGGCACGGCTGATAGTGGCTTCCCGACGTTTCTCCAAGATAGGTTTCTACCAGTTGAAGAAGATAGGGGTGGTGATGAAGAAGGCGCAGTATTTCATTACCTGCTGCGAGTTGCCGATGCGCACGATCAATGAGCTGACTCCGCAAGGGGTACGCAGTCTGCTGTTGCCCAAACCGAACAAGAAAAAAGTGGATGAGAGGCAGTTGATGCTTGATTTTGGCGAATGAATATCTTTTTATACGATAAGACTTTTGAGGGATTGCTGACTTCTGTTTTTGAAGCCTATTCCCGCCGCATTTTCCCCGATGCACTGTTGTTGGAGGGAGAGCCTCTACCATTGTTCTACGATGAAATATTTACAGTGATAACCGATGAGGAGAAGTCCGGTCGCGTCTGGCGCGGATTGCAGAAGAAGCTGTCGTCTGCGGCACTTGCCTGCCTCGCCCAATGCTGGCTGGCAGAGGAACCGGAAACTCCCATGCTGCTGTTCCGCTATATCCGCAAGGCGATAGATGCTCCTCGCTCCATTGAAACGAACTTTGCCGACCCTGATGTGCTAGAGTTCTCCCGTATGTGGAAGCGGGTGGATTGGGAGCGTATACGCCTGCTTCAGTTTGTCCGCTTCCAGAAGGCTGCGGACGGTACTTTCTTTGCTGCCATCGAGCCCGAAAAGAATGCCTTCCTTTGGTGACGGGGCATTTCAAGGACCGTTTTGCCGACCAGCGTTGGTTGATTTATGACATCAGGCGAGCCTATGGGTACTATTACGACTTGAAGGAGGTGCGCCAGGTGACTTTTGGTGAGGACAGTCGCGAAGGACATCTTGTCACCGGCATGCTCGACGAAAGTCTGATGGACGGAGACGAACAGCTTTTCCAGTCTCTCTGGAAAACCTATTTCAAGGCAATCTGCATCAAGGAACGCCTCAATCCCCGGAAGCACAAGCAGGACATGCCCGTGCGCTATTGGAAATATCTGACGGAAAAACAGCAGTGATTCCCTTTATTCGATTTTCTCCACTGTCACTTCGGGAAATTCCTGCATCAGTTGCAGCAAATATCCCTCATCATAGCTTTTCTTGGATTTGATGACCATGGTCACTTGATAGTTGGTGTACTCTCCCTGCACTTGCCGGTCCAGGTTGTAGGACACCACCAGATAGTCTTTGGAGTTGAATCGCCGGGACACTTGCGGCAGTATCTCTTTGCTGGAAGTGGAAAAGGTTATCACGGAACTTTTCATGCCAATGCTTTTGAAAATAAGGCTCAACAGTTCGAGCCCTGCCAGAGTCAGCAGGGTGGCGGCAATGCTGATGGTGTACATTCCTGCACCTACTGCCAATCCGATGCCTGCAGTAGCCCATATTCCTGCGGCTGTTGTCAGTCCCCTGACTATCTGTTTCTGGAAAATGATGGTACCCGCACCGATGAATCCGATACCGCTGACTACTTGTGCGGCAACACGGCTGGGGTCCAGCGTCACACTGCTTTCCTTGATGATTTCCTGAAAACCATATTGGGATACAATCATGATGAGCGCGCTTCCCAATGATACCAGGAAATGGGTGCGGTAGCCTGCTTCTTTGGCACGGTATTCCCGGTCCAGTCCGATAATGGCACCCAATATTCCGGCTACCAGCAACCTGAGCACAAAATCAAAGTTTAACATCATCATCGTATCCTCTCTTTCTTTTTTATTAATTGATGACCCAATTCTTATTGTGGGGCACTGTTTTCTTGGGGTTGTAATGCATTCCGGCTTGTGTCGGTATTTTTAGTATGTATGTACGTCCGCTTTTATTCATCAGCGAGGTATCCCGCAGCCACGGATTGGCATCTTTCAGTTGGGCATAGGTGATGCCTTTATCTTTGGCAAACTGTGCCAGGTTGCCGATGCCCGTTGTGACGGTCACTTCCGTGTAGGGGATGGGCGGATAAAGATGTTCCCGTTTCAACAGAAAGCCGTACTGCTGTGGATTGCTGATGACTGCTTTGGCTGCCAGCAGGCGGAACATGTAGCGCGAAGTCTCTTCTACCAGCCATAAGTCGACAGCCTGGTCCACCATTTGCTTCTGCAGCTGTGTGGAGATGCGTCCTTGCCCGGCATTGTAGGCGGCGGCTACGCACAGCCAGTTCCCGTATTTCTGATAAGCATCTTTCAGGTACTTGCAGGCTGCTTTGGTCTCTTTCTCGATATGGTATCGTTCGTCGATGTTGCTGTTCACCTCCAGTCCGAATTCGCGTCCGGTGGCAGGCATGAACTGCCATAGGCCGGCGGCACCCGCAGGCGATTTGGCAAGCGGGTTCAGGTTGCTTTCTATCACAGCGAGGTACTTGAAGTCATCGGGAAGGCCGTTGGCTTTTAGTATAGGCTCTATGACGGGGAAGTAGCGGTTGGCACGCTTCACCATGAGCATGGTGGTGGAGTGCATGTAGGTGAAGGACATCAGTTCGCGGTCCATACGTTCGCGGTGGTCGTAGCGAAGCAGGTCAATAGCTTGTCCGGCAAAAGTGATCTTGTCCGGTACGCTGGGGGAGGTCACGCAGTAGGGAACTTCGGATTTCACGGAATCGCGTTCGGGATTCAGCGTACTGCTGCCTGCGAGGAAGGGGAGGCTGGAACCTGCGCACAGTGCAATGGCAGCGGTAAGCACGATATATTTTGAATTTTTCTTCATGTCTGTATGTCTATTTCTGTTTGGAGACGTGAAGATACGAAATCAATTCGTTATAGGCAACCTTTCCCATAGCCATCGTGGAATCATACGCCAAAAAAATACCAGTACCCGGTAGCGTCCGTCAATGACAACTACCCGTCTCTTTTCTCTTAAAGCCTTGATTATGTGCTGTGCTACACGGTCTGCTTTCATCAGCATCGGGTATTTCCCGCTTTTCAATAAATCGGTGGCAACAAATCCCGGACGGATGTCGGTGAAGTGTATATCAAGATGCTGCATCCGGGCAAGTTGTGCCAGCGCTTCGATATAGGTATTCTGGAAGCGTTTGGTGGCAGAGTAGGCCGGTGCAACGCCCAGTCCTTTAGTGCCTGCAATGGAACTGATGACAGCAATATGTCCGGAGCCTTTTTCCTTGAAATAGTTGAAGGCGGCAGTCACCATGCGGGTAAATCCCTCTACATTGGTACGTGCCGTGTTCAGTTCGATGTCCGGTTGTAAGTCCCGGTTTTGATGTCCCACGCCGGAACTGAGGAAAAACAGGTCTATGCCTCCCAGCTTTTATATCAGGTTATGGAGGTGTAGAGTCGCTGTCTCTTCCGTAACGTCCAGCTGTTCCGTGATTATCCGGTCGGGTGCGGTGGCTTGTAGGGCATGCAATGCTTCCTCTCTTCTGCCGGCAATACCTATATGCCAGCCTTGTTGTACAAGTATCCTGGCTACTTCTTGTCCGATGCCTGAAGTGGCACCGATGATGATGGCTTTCTGCATGATGATAGGGGATTATCCGATGACGGTTGCTACAATTCTTCTTCCTCCGCCCCGGTTGCGGAACTCGCAGAGATAGATGCCTTGCCAGATACCTATGTTCAGACGCCCATTGGTGATGGGGATGGTGAGGCTGGTTCCGCTGAGGGTTGCCTTGGCATGGGCGGGCATATCGTCATCGCCTTCGCATGTATGTTGGTAATAAGGTTCCCGTTCTTTTACGAGGCGGTTGAAGATGGCTTCCATATCTGTCTGTACGTCAGGGTCTGCATTCTCGTTGATGGTGAGGCCTGCGCTTGTATGCTTGATGAACAGATGCAGGATTCCGGCAGACGGAAGCGGTGGAAGGTTGCGTATAATCTCCTCTGTCACCAGGTGAAAGCCACGCCGGCGAGGGGTTAGGGTAAATTCTTTCTGTGCGGTCATAAATCATTGTTTTTCGTTTGTTGTCAGGATGGTCTTGTCCGGCAGGGCAGTTCCACGGTGAATGTGCTTCCCACTCCCATTGTCGAATCTACGGTAATCACTCCATTCATTTTCTCAACGATGGATTTGCAGATGGAGAGTCCTAATCCGGCACCTTGGGCAAAAGAGTCCACCTTTTCAAACCGTTCGAATATCATTCCCAGTTTGTCGGGGGGAATACCGCATCCAGTATCGGAAACACTGATTCTTATTCCGTCTGTGTCCGTTTCGTAGTACACTTCGATATGTCCCTGCACGGTGTTTTTCAGTGCATTCGATATGAAGTTGTTCAGTATCTGTTTGATGCGCATCGGGTCGTGCTCTATCTGGCCGGGGGCTGCCGGATACCTGGCAAAGAGTTTCACTCCTGCCGGAACGTTCCGTTCGTACTCGGTAATACTTTCCTCGATGAGTTCTGCCGGATTGAACCATTCGGAATGGAGCTCTATGTGTCCGGCCTCTATCTTGGAAAGGTCCAGAACGTCGTTGATTAGTTTGAGCAACAGTTGGTTGTTGTGGTTTATCAAAGAGATGTACTGTTCCCTTTCCTGCTCGTTTTCCACGTAGTGCAGCAGGCTGGAGAAACCGATAATCGCATTTAGCGGCGTGCGGATTTCATGGCTCATATTGGCAAGGAAAGCGGATTTCAGCCGGTCTGCCTCTTCGGCCTTTTCCTTGGCTTGTATCAGCATTGCTTCCGTCTTCTTTAATTGGGTGATGTCATAATTGATGCAGATAATCTCTATGATGTTCTGTTCAGGCATGTAGCGTTCTACAATGATGTTGACGTGGGTCCACATGAAAGAACCGTCTTCTTTAAGAACACGTACTTCCCGGCTGAGCTTGTGTGCCAGTCCTCTCTTTACGTTCTGTAGGAAGTCAAGCATGATAGTACGGTCGTCTGGGTGGAGATGATTGTAGGTTCCGATGATTTCGGACAACGGTGTTTCTGTTTTCTCACCCAAGTTCTTGTACCAGCTGCGTTGGGCATAGCCTTGCTCATTAAGAAGGTCATAATTGGCATATCCCACTTTGGCATAGTCATCTATAAGCTCAAAGTGGCTCTCGAACTCTTGTATTTTGTTGTAAGCGACGGTCGTTTCCGTTTTGTCTGCGTTGATTAGCAGATAGTTGGTCAGGTTGTGATTATCGTCGTAAAGGCTTGTGACTTTGGTTACAAGGTCTATGGTGCCCGTCTTCTTCTGTGTCTTGTAGTAATTGTCTATTTTAGAGAAGTCATACCGGAAAGTGAAGTCTGCATTTTCATGTTTTCTTAACTTGCTTTTCATCTCTTCCGGGAAAATCGGATTCTCGAAAATATTAATTCCAAGTAGATCTTCTTTCTGTTTGAGATGGAACATTTCCTGCTCTTTGTCATTCATATCTATCAATATTCCCTCTCGGTTATAGAGCTCAATTCCTACCGGAAGATATTTATAAATATTATGGAGGAGACGGTTACGCTCTTGTAAGGCTTGGGATGCCGATGACATGTCGGGACCGTCTTGTGTTTCGGCAATGCCGTAGACTTTGACATTACCGTTTTCATCGGTTCTCTGCAGGCATATCTTGCTTCTTATCCACGTTGGACCCTCTACTGTGTTGAGCAGATATACAGTCTCTTGTGTCTGCCGGATATTGTCGAAGGAATGTGTGGTAGTATGCCGTTGTTCCTCTTTCAGGATACGTTTGTTGAAATCTTTAAAGCTGATGGTTCCATCCTCATCCAGTCCCAGCAACCGGGAGATATATTCGGAGCAAATGTAGCTTTCGGTCTTTAAATCAGCTTCCCACCATCCCATATTGGCATTGGTCATCATTGCTGACAGTAAGTCATAATCAAATTTAGAATTCATACCGGAATCTTTAATAGTGATGTTTTTGTTCTGTCACAACAATTAAGATATTGACAAAGATACATTATTTCCAAATTAATCTGTGATGAACGGAAATAAAAATAAGGGTTATATGTGTTTTTGGGAAATGGGAAAAAGGTACCCGAGTTTTTGTACTTGCCGGAATAAGACGTATATTTGTTGCAATTTTTACATTCTAACAAGAAAATGCCATGAAGCGTATTGGACTCTTTGTAATAGTTTTTTTCTGCATATCACTCTTACTCCATGCAAGCGGCCCGCGTGTCTTGTTTATCGGAGATTCTATCACGGACGGTAACTGGGGAAATGCCTGCGGGATGCCCAAACCGACTGCGGAGCGAAGCCTTTGGGATATGAACCATATTTACGGTAGCGGCTATATGTATTTGTGTGCAAGTCATTATCAAGGAGATTTTCCGGAAAAGGAATATGCTTTTTTTAACCGTGGCATCAGTGGAAACACTCTCCGGGATTTGGAGAAACGCTGGGAAGAGGATGTCATTGGAATGAAACCGGATGTGCTTTCCGTCTTGGTGGGGACAAACGATGTACATTACTATCTACAGGGTGACAAAAAAGAGCCTTTTGATTTTGAAGGATGGGAGAAGTGTTACCGTTCCTTGCTTGACCGTTCTTTGCAGGCCAATCCGGAATTGAAGATAGTGCTGGGCACTCCTTTTGTTGCCAATGTCGGCAATATGCGTAAGAGTGAGGACTTTGCAGAACGTGATAGTCTGGTGCGTCGCTGTGCCGCCATCGTAGAGAGGATAGCGAAGGACTATCAGACGGTATTTCTTCCTTATAATGCGATGTTCGATGAAATTCTCGGCACTGCTCCGGCTTCTCAAGACACCTATTGGATTTGGGACGGTATCCACCCCACTCCTGCAGGGCATAAACGAATGGCGGATATGTGGATAAAGCGTGTGAATTTATAATTTATCAATAAAATAGAGAGTAATGGAAAAAGTGATTATCAACTCGTACGAGGATTTTGAAAAGCTGGTAGGCCAGCAAATCGGTGTTTCGGAATATGTAGAGCTCCCTCAGGAGCGTATCAATCTGTTTGCTGATGCGACATTGGACCATCAGTGGATACACGTCGATACGGAACGCGCCAAAGTGGAAAGCCCTTTTAAGAGCACTATTGCACATGGGTATCTCACCTTGTCCATGTTGCCATATCTGTGGAACCAGATTATTGAAGTGAACAACCTGAAGATGATGATTAATTATGGTATGGACAAGATGAAGTTCGGTCAGGCGGTATTGTCCGGACAGAGCATCCGACTGGTTGCCCATTTACAATCTCTGTCGAATCTGCGCGGCGTAGCAAAGGCAGAAATAAAGTTTGCCATCGAAATACAAGGTGAAAAGAAGAAGGCATTGGAAGGGGTGGCTATATTTTTGTATTATTTCAATTGATTATGCGTAAGATGGTATGCCCCCAATGCAAGGTGGGGGCATTTTTTGTGATGAACGGACAAGGTGAGCGCCTGCCGGTCTACATCTCTGACAAAGGTGAGATTGTACCTAAGGACGGCACCTCCTCGTTGGAGGGATACGACCAGGATACGGTTTATTGTTTGTGCTGTTCCTGGCGCGGGACTCCGAAACGTTTGGTGAAATACTGATGGACATACTCCTGCCACAAATGGCGGAGTGCCGCCACGGGATGGTACAACAGCATCCGTGGTCCGGCATACCGCATGACTTCACGCATCCGTTCTTTCATTTCGGGCTTGTAGCAGTGAATGCTGCATTGCCTGCAGGTGGATTTATTCTCACCGAAAGGACAGCGTGAAAGACGAATGCGGGCATATCCCAGCAATTCCTCGCATCGGGGACACAATTGCTTGTTACCTTCCTTTTTCCGGCAGTAGAGGCGGACCATCCGTTCTACTGTCTGTTTTTCCTGCTCGATACGGGATGGCATGTTTATTGTTTGGACTGCCAGCGTTTCAAGGTCGGGAAGAATTCTTTCATACCGGCAATGGCTTCCTCTTTAGTGAAATTCATTCCGGAATCCTTGTTGAATTCGTCGGTGAACTGTGCACAATGTTCTATCATTTCGTCCATAGTGCAGTCTTGTGCAAAATTGCCGTGCTGGTAGCAATAGGTGCAATATTCCTCGTTGAGGCTACCGTCGGCATTGGTTCCGAGTACTTCTGCAGATGACAAGGGCATTCCGCAGCTTTGGCAAAGTTTAGCTTCCATAATGTGTGGAGTTAAGTGATATGCAAATATAGAATATTATTTTGGTTGAAGCGTCCTTTTCAGATAAATCATGTCTTTCAGTTGCTTGCCTCCTTCAAATATGGGGTGGTCGTAATTATCGATAAAGAAATCGGGTACCCGGTGTGAGTATGCAAATCCGCAGCTTTCATAGAAGGGGATGGTTAGCGGACTGTCTCCAGTGCCGACAAGCATAGTATGGCACCGGTCTTTATAATGTTCAAGAACGAATGCTATCAGTTGTCTTCCATATCCCTGGCGCTGGTATTCCGGATAGACAGCTATGCTCTTTATTTCGTAGATTCCTTTATCCTCGCAGGTGATTACACAAGACGCTTTGACTGTATCATTATCGGATAGGATGAACATCTCTCCCCGTTCCAGATAACGGTCAATCATGGACTCTTGTTCGTCGGCAAGCAGCAGCAGGTCAAGATATTGCTTTTTGTTGCCGGATATGGGATGTATTCTTATCATATTTCTGAATTTCTGGTGTGAAGTTAGTCATTTTCTATTGAATTACAATGGATATCTCTTTTTAACTGTTGAATGGTTGAGAGTTGCCGGTGAACAAAATCTGCCATACGCCGTTCTTCTCATAACATGATAATCTGATGAAGTTATGAGTAAGTTGAAATTCTCTTTTCTGGTTTTGATGCTGATGGTATCAGTCTCGGCTTCTGCCGATTGGGCACCTGCTGATGTACAGGCTGCACTGAAGAAAATGTATCCTACGGTAGATGATGTTGCCTGGTCACATGATGAATCTTATTATGTGGCAGATTTCCTGATGAACGGTTTTGATACGAAAGTCTGGTTTGACGGGCAGGCGCAATGGGTAATGCAACAGACGGACTGGGAGACAATGGACGAAGTGCCCCCTGCCGTTTACAATGCTTTTGCCGCCAGTGAATATTCCGGAGGGATGGTGCAGAATGTCACTTGGGTACAGTTTCCCAAATGGCAGTCCATCGTGGCGGTAGAGGTAGGGATGGCAAATCTCCAGACGAAATATCAGATATTGTTTACCCCGACGGGCGAAATCATCCGTGCCCGTAATGTCACCTATACATACAATCCGCTCGGCGCAGCCACTTTCTTGTAACGTCTGTTCGCATACCTGCTGAATTTATCATATCTTTGCCTTCCCAAACCAGACTTTTATGGACAAAGACACTTTTCAGCAGGAGGTTTATAATGTAGTGGCCGCAATCCCTCCGGGGCGGGTGGTGACGTACGGACAGATAGCCTATCTTGTCGGAAGACCTCAATGTTCGCGCATGGTGGGACATGCTATGCACGATGTGCCCGACGGCATGTGTTTGCCCTGCCATCGGGTAGTGAACAGCCAGGGCAGGCTGGCACCGTGCTGGGCGGAACAGCGGGCTTTGCTGGAGGCAGAGGGCGTGACGTTCAGAAAGAATGGGTGTGTGGACATGAAAAAATGCCAGTGGGAATTCATGAAAGAGCAAATACAATAAGATTATGAAATTTATAGGTGCACATGTATCGGCCAGTGGGGGAGTGGAAGCGGCTCCCGTCAATGCCAGTGAGATAGGGGCAAATGCTTTTGCCTTGTTTACCAAGAACCAGCGTCAGTGGGTGGCAAGGCCGCTGACGGAGGAGAGTATCAGGGTGTTTAAGGAAAATTGCGGGAAGCTTGGCTTCGATTCCCGCTATATCCTGCCTCACGACAGTTATCTGATAAATTTAGGGCATCCCGAAGAAGAAGGGTTACAGAAAAGCCGTGCCGCTTTTCTGGATGAGATGCAGCGCTGCGAACAATTAGGGCTGAAGTTACTGAATTTTCATCCGGGCAGCCATTTGAATAAGATTTCCGTGGAAGAGTGTCTGGACAAGGTCGCTGAATCCATTAATCTTATATTGGGCAAGACGCACGATGTGGTGGCTGTCATAGAGAACACAGCCGGGCAGGGTAGCAATGTGGGAAACGAGTTCTGGCAGCTGGGACATATCATTGACCGGGTGGATGACAAGTCTCGCGTTGGAGTTTGCCTTGATACCTGCCACACGTATACAGCAGGCTATGATATAGTGAATGAGTATGACAAGGTGTTTGAGGAGTTTGACACAGCGGTAGGTTTCGGCTATCTGCGCGGTATACACCTGAATGACTCCAAGAAAGCACTCGGCTCCAGAGTAGACCGTCACGACAGCATCGGCAAGGGGCTGATAGGTATGGATTTCTTCCGGCGCTTTATGCAAGATGTGCGTTTTGACGGTATACCTATTATTTTGGAGACGCCCGATGAATCGCTTTGGGCAGAGGAGATAAAACTGTTGAGAAGCTTTGTCTCCTCTGATTGAGAGACTATGCCCTGAATACACATTCTATACGGTTACCGTCCGGGTCGAGGACGACACTTTCAAAATATCCGTCGCCGGAGGTACGGGGCTCTCCTGCGATGGTATATCCCGCTGTATGTAGCCGTTCTGTCTGTCGGAGGACAGCTTCCTGGCTGTCGAAGGCAAAGGCAAAGTGGGTCAGTCCCAGTCTGTTTTCCTCAATAGGGGTATTCTGTATGTCCGTACGGCTCATCAGTTCCAAATCCGTTCCTTCATCGAAGTGAAGGAAATAAGATTCGAATCCTTTTTGGGGGTTGATGTACTTTTCATTGCTGCTCCCGTTGAAGTAACGTGTGTAGAACTCTTTCATCTCTTCCAGTCGGAAGGTCCAGATGGCGATGTGATGTATCTTCATAAGTTTGCTAAATTATAATCTGTGTTCAATCTGAGTAATCTGTGGTGGGGTTGGTAATTGCAGGTGCAGAATAGGGAAAGGCTTTCCCGTCGGGTCGGTTTCGTCCCAGCCGGCCACTTGGAATCCCATATGTTGGTAAAATCGGCAAGCTTGTCCGTTCTGCTCGTTTACATCCACTTTGTGGATGTGTTTTTGGTGGACGGCGTACTCCATGAGCCGTTTTCCGTATCCCTTACCTTGTTGGTCAGGACGGACAAACAACATCTCGATGAGTTCATCGCTCAGTCCCATAAAGGCGGCAATTTCTTCTTTTTCGTTGCGGATGATGTAAAGCTCTACGGCAAGAAAGTACTGCTCTCTTATCAGCGGTTTGTAAAACTGTATATCCTTTTCTGCCAGGAAGTGGTGTGTGCTGCGGACAGAGGCTTCCCAGACGGTCAACAGTTCGTCATAATCTTGTGGGGTAGGTCGGAGTATCATCATTTATTGCATTACTTTGCTGGTTATTAATCAGTAGACAGTCAGAATTCGGCTTCTTTGGTAATCCTTACGGTTTCTCCCGTTATAGGGTGGGTAAATTCTAAGTATTCGGCATGCAGATAAAGCCGGTCTGCTTTCTCCCCGTAAAGTTCATCACCGATGATGGGGCAGTGCAAGCCAAGCGGGTGTGCTGCATGTATACGTAGCTGATGGGTTCTTCCCGTGCGCGGATAGAAAACGATACGGGTCCGTTTCCCGTCCAGACGTTCCAGAACTTGATAATCGGTGATGGCGGGCTTCCCGTGTTCGGTGTGTACCATTTGCCGTGGGCGGTCAAGTGGATTCAGGCAAAGCGGGAGGTCGACCGTACCTTTGTCCTTTGGGACAATACCCTCGAGCAATGCGACATAACGTTTCCTGACCAGGCGGTTCTTGAACTGGGCCTGCAGGTTCTGGTGTACACGCTTGGTCTTGGCAATGAGCATTAAACCGGAAGTGGCCATGTCGAGACGATGTACCGTCAGGGGACTGTCAGCTTCGGGATATTGCTCACGCATCAGGCTATAGACGGAGACTGCATCTTCCTTGCCGGGAACAGACAGCATTCCTGCCGGTTTGTTGATGACCGAAAGCCATGGGTCCTCATAAACAATCTCCAGATTCTTGGAGGGTACCTGCATTCTTTTCAACATGGGGTTTTCCTCTACTTGTAGACCTTGCAGCATGTGTTGCAGTATAGGTTCGCACTTTCCTTTGCAAGCCGGATAATAGTGGCCGTGATGGCGTATCTCTGTCTTGGGGGAATCACCCCACCAGAATTCGGCCATGGCAATAGGTTTCCATCCGTGCAGATAAGCTTGTTGCAGCAGTTTGGGGGCCGCACATTCACCCGCACCGGCAGGAGGTGTCTTGTGCACGGTCTGCCCGAATATCTCACAGAGATTCTTGACTTCTCCCCGGTAATTCAGCATCCCGAACTGTTCGAATAGCTTTTGCTGCAATGCTGCAGAGCGGGTTTTACGTTCAGACTTCAATGCTGAAATCCGTCTTTCCCAGTCTTCTGTCTGCGTTTGCAGTGTGGTAATCCTTGCTTTCCATGAACGTTCCAGGCGTTTATATTCTGCCTTTTGGAACTGGCTTTCCCGTATCAGTTCGGCTTCTTCCTGCGCATTGAGTTCTTTTTCTTTTCTGCGCTGTTCTCTGGCTGTTTTGGCTTCTTTCAACTGTGCTTTGGCTGTTGCCAGTATGTTTTCTGCTGACTGAATGGTCCGGGCAAGCTCTGCTGATAAGGCGGCATATGCTTTGTCATTTTCCAGTTGCCGGATGTTGCGGTTGATGGAAGAGATGTTCTCTTCTTCTATCTTGAAAAAGCCTTGTGGCTGTAGCAAGTCATATACGGGAGGAACAAAAAAGGGATGTAGGTTCTTTCCGGCCAATATGCCTGAGAATGCAGCTAAATATCCGGTTTCTCCATGCTCGGTTTGTACAATCAGTACCCCGAACATTTTGCCTTGGCGCAGTTCGTCCTTCCATGCAGTTTGTCGGGTAAGATAGCTTTGTACTTCTTTGGCTGCCAATATACATAATGGGTGCGGAGTATAGCAGAAAGGATAGGTGAACCTTTCCGGAAGCGGAATGTCGGTTATGGAAGTAGTAAAACGGTGCAACATGATGTTGCAAAGATACTATATTTCTCTCATAACAGACCGTTTGTACTGCAAATCTTTATTTCGTTGTATATAGGTTGTAGCGCTTATGAAGAAAAAAACATCTTTGGGAAAGTTTTACTTATTCTCCGTTTATACAAATATGTATATTATGTGTGAATTAACTTTGTTTTTGATAAATTGGCAACTCTGTTATCCTTAAAAAATGACTATTAATCTGTCTCGGATATTTTCTTCTTCCATAGACTTCTTTTTGTATACTTTAGATGTTATGCTGTCGTATGAATACGGATGAAGAGCTTTTGCCTTAGTGATACTTGTAAAATAAATTAAGTTATTGCCTTTTTTGTTTTATTGGGGAATGGTTGTTTTTTAAACTTCCTGGATATATAAAAGAAACTTATTTCTCTTTAAAAAGTTGTATATTAGCGCCTTAAAGTTTTTCAAAAGATTATATGGGCAAAAACAAAGAGAAATTAAACATATTCTTGCTTCATTTTTTAGAACGGTTGAATAGCAATGAACCCAATGAAAGGAAAGTTATTGAATCGTTGACCGATTTCTGCAACTACTATGACTTTACGAAAGGGTTTATCTATCAGACTGACGGATTCCGTTATTTCTTATTGAAAGAAACGATTGGAAATGAAGGTGGGACTATGAAACCCCGTTTCGATATGGGAGAGTTGAAAAAAGGAGCATGTCGATGCTATGAAAGCTCGGGATAAACCTTTCTATGGAAACAGAAATGCGGATGCTTCATGGGACGATATTGACATTCTTGATTTCTACGGTGAGGATTCTTTGTTAATCAGGCATTTTGAAGATACTGAGGGTAAAATCATCGGATTCATAGGTTTTGCAGGCAGGGAGGAAGAGACCTATCTCACGGAAGAGGAGTTGCAAATCATTCATCTCTTGCTGGGCTCGTTCTCTAAGGAAATTACGGTCAGGGAATATAAGGAAAGGGAAGTGAGGGCCAGCAATACATTAGGCAGTATCATGAATAATATGGGCGTTGATATTTACGTCAACTCTTTCGATTCCCACGATATGTTGTATGCCAATAGGTCTATGGTGGAACCATATGGCGGTATCGAGCATTTCTGGGGGAAAAAATGCTGGGAGGCCCTCTACTCGGACAAGACGGGGGAGTGTGAGTTCTGCCCAAAGAGGCATTTGATAGATGAAAACGGACACCCCACCAAAGTCTATTCGTGGGATTATCAACGGCCATTTGACAAGTGTTGGTTTCGCGTGTTCAGTGCAGCCTTTGCTTGGGTGGACGGGCAGATGGCGCATGTCATTACCAGTGTGGATATCGATCATCAGAAAAAGATAGAGGAGGAATTGCGGGTCGCCAAGGATAAGGCAGAACATCTGGACCGCTTGAAGTCTGCTTTCCTGGCCAATATGAGTCATGAAATCCGTACTCCGCTCAATTCCATTGTCGGTTTTGCAAGCATCATTGCCGAACTGGACGATAGGGAAGAACGCCAGGAATACCTTGCCATCATGCAGGAGAATACGGAACTGCTCTTGCAACTGATATCCGACATTCTGGATTTGGCAAAGATAGAAGCGGGAACACTTGATTATAATATGGGGTATGTGGATGTCAGTGACTTCTGTAAGGACGTGATGCGCAACTATGATATAAAGGAAGACAAGGCTGTACCGGTTCTGTTGGCTCCCGACTTGCCCGATTACCGTATCTATACCGACAAGAAACGTCTGATGCAGGTGGTCACCAATTTTATAAACAACGCTTTGAAGTTCACCAGTGAAGGGCAGATCCTTTTGGAATATCATCCGGTGGAAGGTACCGGTCAGATAGAGTTTTCTGTGACGGACACCGGTATGGGTATTGCTCCGGATGCCGTGGCTACTGTGTTCGACCGCTTTGTAAAGCTTAATACCTTTGCGAAGGGCACGGGTTTAGGCTTGTCCATCTGTAAAAGTATCATTGAGCATCTTGGCGGGACTATCGGTACTGAGTCGGAATTGGGAGTCGGCAGCCGTTTTTGGTTCAGGCATCCGTGTGCCGAATGATTTTATTTGCCTATATTTGTGCGAACTTCAATATTTATGGATAAAAAACTCTGTACCGATGAAAAACAAGACATGGACGTGCCTGGTTGTTGTGTCAGCAGCATTGCTGATGGCGGGTTGCGGCAGCAGGACAAAGAAACAAACAAATGAAGATGTAAGTATGGATAGTGTCGGTGTAACATGCAGTGGCGTAAAGACCTTGCAACTGGAGGGAGTGCAGGCCACTTGGATTCAGGATAATGCTGGTGAGCATTTGATGCCGAGAACGATTTTCCCGGATGCAAGCGATGAATTGATGGAAAGTTTGTCGCTTCAAGGCGGTATTCCTTCTTCCATGAGCACCTTCCTGGTAGATACGAATGGTATCCGTATCCTTTTTGATACGGGAATGGGAGCTCCCGGCAGTCGTCTGTTGCCCGGATTACAATCTTTGGGTATCTCTCCGGCAGATATTGGATATCTGTATCTTACCCATTTCCATGGCGACCATATCGGTGGAATGATGAAGGGAGACAGTGTAGTCTTCCCGAATGCCGAAGTGTACGCATCAAAAGTGGAATATGATGCCTGGATGGCAATGCCTGCCGAAAGGAAGGCGCAGGTCGTAAAGACGATGGATGCCTATAAGGAACGGCTGCATCTGTTTGAGTTTGGCGATACCTTGCCGGGTAATGTGGTTGCCATGGAGGCAGTCGGTCATACTCCCGGTCATACGGTTTTCCAGAGTGGCAAGTTACTGGTGATTGGTGACCTCATCCATGGTGCGGCCCTTCAGTTGGAGCATCCGGAATACTGCGCTTCCTATGATATGGATAAGGAAGCTGCCGTGAAAGCACGCAAGTATTTCCTCCAATATGCCAAGGACAACCAATTGACGATGGCAGGTATGCATCTTCCTGCTCCGGCCTTCAAATAGAATGGGAGAGTGTCAAAAGTATATGAGTACTTTCATTATGCTATATTTAGGCGCGGATAGTTCTGAGCCCCTCGTTATTCCTTTTTACTTTTAGAAGCGGCAGTCTTGTTCGATGTATGTCATATATTCGTCGTAACTGATGTGCCTGCCTCCCATTGTTTTGAGGTGAGGGGTTTCGAACTGGCAATCTATCATGACGCCTCCATGTTCCCTGAAGAATTGGGCCAGATGGATGAGGGCCAGCTTCGAGGCGCTGGGAACAAGTGAGAACATGCTCTCTCCAAAGAAACAACGTCCCAGGGTCACTCCGTACAGCCCACCTACCAATTGCTCTTCTTCCCATACTTCCACGCTGGCGGCGAATCCTTGTTCGTGCAGGTGCGTATAGGCTTCCATCATCTTCGTTCCGAGCCAGGCGCCTTCTTGTTCTATCCGCAATTCTCCGCAGGTTTGTATGATGTCTTGGAAAGCTTCGTTGAAGGTGATTTCGTACTTTCCTTTGTTGATGAGCGTACGCATGGAGTGGGAGATATGGATTTCGTCCGGAAAGATGACAAAACGGTCCATCGGGCACCACCATTGTATCAGTTCTTCCCGAAATGCGTACCAGGGGAATATACCGTTGGAGTACGCCAGGATGAGGCGGTCGATAGAGAGGTCACCGCCCACAGCGAGCAACCCGTCGGGGTCGCCGTAGTGAGGGTCGGGGAAAGCAAGTTTATCCGTCAGTTGAAAGACCATATCGTTATTCGGTTGCGGGTTGTAGTTTCAATGCTCCGTTTTCCACTTGCACGCGGACTTTTCCTCCTGCCTTCAATGTACCGAACAGAATTTCGCGCATCAGCAAGGGTTTCAAGTGGGCGGCTATCACGCGGTCCATCTCCCGGGCGCCGTATTCGGGGATAAAACCCCGTTGGAGCAGCCATTCGTGTGCTTCCTGGCTCAATACCATTTCCACCTGGCGGGAAGACAGCTTGCTGCCTAGTTCTCCGAGTTTCTTGTCGAGGATAAGTGATGCCATCGGGCGGTCCATGTCATGGAAGACCACCGTGGCAGAGAGGCGGTTGATGAATTCGGGCTTAAAGGTTTTCTTGACTTGTTTCAGCATGGCTTCTCCGGCGGTGACCTGACTGTTGAAGCCGATGGACGCTTGGCGGGCATATTGTGCTCCGGCATTGGAGGTCATGATGAGGACCACGTGTCGGCAGTCGGCTTTCCGTCCTTTGTTGTCAGTCAGTACGGCATAATCCATTACTTGCAGCAGGATGTTGAATACGTCGGGATGGGCTTTTTCTATCTCATCGAGCAGTAGCACGCAGTTTGGGGTCTTGCGTATGGCGTCGGTCAGCAGGCCGCCGTCCTCGTAACCCACGTAGCCGGCAGGCGAGCCAATCAGTTTGGCTACGGTATGCTTTTCGATATATTCGCTCATGTCAAAACGTTGCAGGGCGATGCCCAGCTCGGCGGCGAGCACTTTGGCAACTTCGGTCTTTCCTACTCCGGTGGGGCCTACAAAGAGCAGGCTTGCCAGCGGTTTGTTTTCGTCCAGCAGTCCGGCTTTGGACATTTGCACAGCTTCCACCACCTGACGGACGGCTTCTTCCTGCCCGTAGATGCGGGAGCTGATGCGTTCGTGCAGGCTTTCCAAGGCGGTGGTGTCGTCCTCTTTCATGGCGAGGGCATTGACTTTGCAGGTACGTGCCAGTATGTCGGTTATCAGTGCCTTGTCCACGGTCTGTTCTCCGGAGTCTGTGGGATGTATTTCCCGGTAAGCTCCTGCTTCGTCCACCAGGTCGATGGCTTTGTCGGGCAGGAAACGGTCGCTGATGTAGCGGGCGCTTGCCTTTACGGCGTAGGGGATGACGTCGGGCTCGTAGGTGACGCCGTGGTAGGTTTCGTATTTCTCTTTCAGGCCTTCTACGATATGTATGGCTTCTTCAATGCTCGGTTCCAGTATGTCTATCTGCTGGAAGCGGCGTACCAGTCCCTTGCTGCGTGCGAAGTAGCGGTTGTACTCGTCGTAGGTGGTAGAGCCGATGAAACGTATTGCCCCGGTTTCCAGATAGGGTTTCAGCATGTTGGAGGCATCCATGGAGCCTTCACCCGTGCGTCCGGCGCCTATCAGGTTGTGTATCTCGTCGATGTAGACGATGGCATTTCCCTCACGACCGATGCCTTCCATGATACTTTTCAGCCGCTTCTCGAAATCGCCGCGATATTGTGTGCCTGCCAGTAGACTGCCCAAGTCCAGCTCATAAATGCGGAAGCCGGCAAGCCGTTCGGGGACGTTGCCCGCTTCGATACGGGCGGCAAGCCCATAGGCAAGGGCTGTTTTGCCTACACCGGGTTCGCCCACATGCAACGGGTTGTTCTTTTCTTTGCGGCAGAGCACTTGTATGGTTCGCTCCAACTCCATCTCCCTGCCGATAAGCGGGTTGTGGCCTGCCAGATGGTCGTTGAGGCAGGTCACGTAGTTACGCCACGGTTCTGTTTTCTCTTGTTCATCGGGAGATGGCGTACCGCCTGCTTCTTCTGCCAGCTCCGCTTCTTCGTAGTGGGTGATGAGCAGGCTGAGGAATTCGGGCAGGTCGCCGCCGACTGCTTCCTTCAGGAAATGGCATGCCCAGGAATCTTCCAGTTGCAGCAAGCCTTGTATCAGATGAGGAACATCCAGCTCTTCGGCGCTGGAATACTCTGTCACCGTATAGGCATGTTGCAGGAGTGAGCTGAGCTGGACGGAAAGTCCCAACTCGTATTCCACATTGTCGGGGACAGTGTCCACTTCTTCCGTCAGATAGTTTTCCAGCGAGATGCTGAGCTCCACATAATTGTAGAAGGTATCTTGCAGGGTGTGGATAAAGGGTTCCTGCTCTATAATGGCGCTCAGCAGATGTTCGGGCATGATGAACTCGTGCCGGTAAGACTCGGCCTTTCTTTGTGCGGAAGCGAATGCTTGGTTTACGAATATCGTATTTTTTATATCCATATTGTTTCTTTCTTCTTATTCTTCTTCCTCCGGGGTGACGGTGAGCCGGAGGGGGAAACCTTCATTGCGTGCCATGCGGGTGGCTTTCTGTACTTTGGAGTGGGCGATGTCGTATGAGTAGATGCCCACTACCGCGGAGTTGCTCTTGTGCACCTGCAGCATCAGTGTTTCCGCTTCTGCCGATGATTTGTAAAAGACGGTGGTGAGTACTTTTACCACAAACTCCATGGTGGTGAAGTCATCATTGTAGATGGTGACTTTGAAGCGTCGGGGTTCCCGTAATTCTATGCGTTCTTTTTCTTTGAAAGAAGATTGCTGTTGTTCCATTTCTTTTTAAAACTACTGTTAAGACATTGTTCTACCGTTGTGTGGGCAACGAAAACTCCTGCCAGTCATATTCGTCCCCATACTCGTCGGCTATGGCTATGCGTATGGTGACGTTACCCGTCTTTATCCGTTCTCCGGCACTGATGTTGGCGGTGTATTTCACACCGTTGTGCGGAGTTATTTGCTCTATCATGACCGACGGTGATATGTAAATGCGCTTCATGCCCGTGGTTTCCGCCACCACCGGCACTACGTTGTAGGCTGTTTTGTTTCCTTCGTTCATGATTTCAAAAATCACTTTACAGTTTTCGCCCGAATTGATGACGTGGTTGCGGCTGTCGTCAATGAAACGTATATTCCGTATCCTCAAGTGGTCGATGGCCGATGCTTGCGGCTGTCTTCCGGATTGCGGGGGATAGGGCTGTGTCCTTTCTATCCGGTAGCTGTACTCCTCCTGCTTTTTGGGGGCTGTGGCTGCATTGGCAATGGCAGCTCCCGCAATGGTTCCTATGATGGTGCCGATGGCGGAACCCCGGTATCCTCCTCGCCAGCCTCCGTTGCTGTCTCCTATCAAGCCGCCGATGGCACCGCCTACATTACTTCCGATGGCAGCTCCTGCGAGCACTGCGTTAGGGTCGCCTACAGCCATCTGGCTTGTGCCGCATCCGCTGAGGATGATGGTTGCTGCCAGGATTCCTATAAAAGACTTTTTCATGTTCATATCCTATAATTATTATGTTGGGCAGATTGTTTTATAAAAGGGCTATTCCCGATAAATCATCTTTTTGGTCATGCCTCCGTCAATGGTGATGTTTTCGCCATTGATGAAGTCGTTTTCGTCTTGACATAGGAATAGGCACATACGGGCAATATCTTCCGGTTTGCCAACCCGTCCGGAGGGATGTTGTGAATGGTCTTCTGCCCGTAATTGTTCATAATCGTGTGTCTGAATCCAGCCCGGAGAGATGGAGTTGACCGTGATGTGCCACTCTGCAAGCGATAAAGCCAACGCATGCGTCAATGAATAGATACCTCCTTTGGAAGCTGCATATCCTTCACTGCCCGGTTCACTCATCAGATAGCGGGTAGAACAGAGATTAATGATTCTTCCGTAGGTATTCGTGCTGTTTTGACTTTTGCGGTGTACTGCCAACGCATGTGAAGTAATGAATACCGGACGTAAATTCACAGACAATATTTTATCGAACGTCTCCACACTCGTTTCTGTGATGGGAGAGAATTCACTGATGCCGGCATTGTTTATAATGATGTCAATATCCCCCCATTCCTTGAAAATATTTTGCAGGCAAAGTTCCAATGCTTCTTTGCTGTTTAGGTCGACGGGGTGAAATTGTGCTCCGGTGGCTTGGGCGGTTTGTTGTCCTTCCAGTTCATTCTTGTCACAAAAGGCTACTTGGTAATTAAGCTTGCAGAAGGCTTCTACAATGCTTTGCCAATCCCCCCGGCACCTCCGGTCACGAAAACTTTCTTTCCGCCTTTTTTGAGGGGAAGTGTCGGCTTATGTAGCGTTTGTACCTTGCCGGATTTTTTCGCTTTCTCCCAAGCTGCTTTGCGTGCCTGGTATTGCTCGTACTGATTTTCAAGATAATTATCGGCCATATATGTTTCCGGTTTTATTGTTTAACTACGGCGTGTGTCACTTCGTACCCGATGACTACTGCCAGTCCGTTCTGTTTTAGGTATTGTCCGATGGCGGGTACGTAACCGCATCCGTTCAATATGAGCAGGGAGGTGGTCAGTATAGCAATCTGTTTCTTCATGTCATTTTGACTTTATTTGGTTTAATGTTACAAAGGTAGAGAAAGTATTGAAAAGGCTATAGGGGTAGCATTATGTTTTCTTTCCTTTTGTCATATTATTTTTTTCAATGTGGTGATTCACCTCTCCATTAATGAGAGTTATATGATGGCTTTTACTGATTTTTCCTACTTTTTGTTTGTGGCTTTTCCCACTTTTACGAAATAAGTTACATATTTCTGTAATTAGAGCTGTCAAAATGGCTATAATGATGGGAACTAACCACTCTTTATTATTTTGTATGAATTCTACTGGATTGCTCATATTTGTATGTATTTATTAAAGTTAGATATGGATAACGGTGATGAATGAGTGAGTTTCCCTATGATTTTTGTTCCAATATATAATCCTAAGATACTTAAACTTAATCTTGTTAATGTAGAACTATTTAGTAGATTGAATACTTGCTCCCAGTTCTTATTTAAATTACAAAAATAGTTTCTGACTTCTGTGGCTGTAAACGGTGGCATTTCCTTTTTAAACTCTTCAATCAAAGGAATAAGATATTCTTGTTCTCTAACTTTTAATTTTTTATAGAAAAGATCACTGTTTACCTCTGTAAAAGAAAGTGTGTCTTCTTCGTGAGACGTACAAAACATACAACTTCCCATATCGTTTACTGCATTCATAATTTCGGGATGAATTGATTTGAAGTCCTCTAAAAAACGTCTGTCTATTTTTTGCCTGAAGAATAAATCATATTGTTTCAGTAAATGATTCTCAAAAGTATCTATCGGATAAAAACCAGAAATATTCATGGTAGCATTTCTTTGAATTATATACTCGATATCAATGGTCTTAATATTGTAAGCTATGTCAACAATGGGGGAGAGTTGTTTGAAAAACAGTTCCAGCATAAATGAAATAGAAGGATTGACCATCTGCTGTCTAAGCATCATGAAGGTAATCAAAGCAGATGTTGATGCATTTAGGTTAGGTATAAGTTTTATCGCTTCGTTTAATATGGCTTTTTCTGTTGATATGTTTTGAAAATTTAGTCTGTCAATTAAAACGTCTATAATAAACTCTTTTGCTCTTTTATCTTCTGTGGAAATATATTCAATTAGGGTATCATGTAAAAAGGCTTGCATAGATAAAGACTGGAACCTTTCAGTCAGGTGTTTTTGTTGTTCTTTTGCTAGCTTTTCAAGAATACTTTTTATACACTCTTCAATTTCTTGTTTAGCTTGTTCTATGGCTGTGGTAGTGTATTTATCAAAGTCTGTCCGTAGGATTTCGAGGCAAGAGGTCTGGAGGTCTTTAGAGATTTGCCCATCAATTGTTAGATTTCCATTGATAATAACTACATTATTAGAGTTCTCAATCTTTCCAATGTACTGTATTTTATTGTTGTCTAACATATTCAGTTGTTTTTGATTTTTTTTTACTCTATTGAGTCATGTGGTATATTCACATGCTTCACCAATAGACTTATCTTTTCTCCGAATAAGTTCACTATATTGATACAAGATAACCTTCATCTCTCTTCCTTCTTTTTTCCTTGAATTCTCTTTACTTGTTCCTCTATTTCCTCAATCGAGGCAGTTGACTTTTAATATCTTCGGGAATCAGCTTAGACAGCTCATACTCTGATATGCCGATAGGCTGATTTGTTGATTCCAGTGCATATTGCGCCATTACTTGGTTTTTTGTCTTGCAGATAAGCAAGCCGATGGTGGGGGTATCGCCAGGTTTACATTTTAGATGGTTTACGGCACTGATATAAGTACCGAGTTGACCTATAAATTCAGGTTTGAACTTCTGCACTTTTAGCTCGATTACGCAATAACAACGCAGTTCCAAGTGGTAAAAAAGCAAGTCGGGATAGATTGTTTCATCGCCTACTTCCAAAGGCATTTGACGTCCTACGAATGCAAATCCTTTACCCAATTCAAGCAGAAAACGAGTGATATTCTGTGTCAAAACCTTTTCTAACTCTAATTCTTGAAAATCTTTGGTAATGGTCAGGAAATCGAAGTTATAGGGGTCTTTGAGTGTCTGTAGAGCTAGGTCACTTTGCGGTTTTGGTAGCAGACGACTGAAATTGTTTACCGCTTTGCCTTGCCGCTCATAGAGATTGGTATCAAGAAAGTTGAGCAAAACGGCACGACTCCAGCCGTTTTCTACAGTTTCATTCAGATAGAATAGAGCCTTATCCACTTCCTTGCATTGGGAGATGATATAGAGATGATGCCCCCAAGGGATGGAGAAAAATTTCTCTTCACCTAATTTGGAAACAACTTGTTGCCAAATTGTATATGGCTCATTATAAAATAGATACCACTGCTTTATACTGCGTATGTTTCTATATGAGAACCCTTTCATATCAGGAAATTCTGCCATCAGCTCACGACTCAACTCTTCGAGAAATCCGCTTCCCCAAGTCATTTCTTTCTGCCGTTCTATAATTTCTGCCCCCAGTTGCCAGTAAAGGTGAAGCAGTTCGCTGTTCACGCGTACAGCCGCTTTAATCTGTGCACTACGAATGTCTTGTTTTAGGTGGTTTACCCAATCCTTGAACGGTTGATTTATAGATAGTGCTGTTTTCATCTTTTTATTTTCTTCATCGTCATATTCGATGTTTCTATTTCACAAAGTTAAGAAAAAGAATTTATTTCAACTGTAATCCTTTCCGTCTTTTCTACCTCTCCACTTTTACCACACAATATACCATCTCCCCCTCTCTTTCCTTTACCTCATCCCGTGTTGCTGCAATATCCTCCCGAACACGTTCACCCGTTTTGCAGAGAATAGGTATCGCACTATGTCGCTGTATTTCCTCCTATATTTTCGCAGGCGATAATTATTCCCCTTGTAGGGCTTCAAAAGGGAATCCGTCTGTTTCCCTAAGGAGAACGGTTTGTTTCAATATGGAGAACAGTTTGTTTCATTAGTAGGAAACAGTTTGTTCCGTTAAAGAAAACAGTTTGTTTTATTGAGTGCGAACAGTTTGTTTCATAGTATGTGAACACTTTGTTTCTTACTGTTGTAACAAAGTGTTCACCGTTGTGAACTAAAGTGTTATCTATATTTTCAGTGATAAAATGACATGAAAAGGGGGCTGAAGATTACCTTTCTACCATTTGTATTCCTCGCTGTAAGAGTCGAAAGCCGGTTCTCCCGGAATGTTGTATTGGTGGAAAGTTCTGCGGATATAGTTCTGGTCTTCGGGGGAAAGGTAAGATTCTTCCCGGTAGAAGCGGTAGTATTTTCCGCGGCCGAAATGGGCTATCAACTGGCTTTTCAGAGGTTGGAGATTCTTGTAGGGAACTTCATCGAGCAAGTGGCTGATTCCCCATGCGACATGTATCTTTTGTGTCGATTGAAAATAGGCGCATTGGCTGCTATCCTCTGGAATACACAGTGGATTGATGATGCGGATGGACGGGTACTCGGGGGTATCGCGAAGGGCGGCTAAGCGATGCAGGCAGTTGTCGGCTTTCGGGCATTGGTTGTTGAAACAGCGTGAGTAGTTGGCAGGTGCTAAAGGTTTCTCGGAAGAATGTTTCATGTTTATATATACTTTGATGAAGCGACAAAGATAGCACTAACTTTTTGATATAGCCTTCTGTTCTCTTGTTTGAAATGCCCCCTCATTGAAAAAACAGCAGCCGGAACCACTGAATTCAGTAATTCCGGCTGTACCGTTCTTTCTTATAAGTATGGATGGACTATTTCACCTGGATGATGTCATAATTCAAGTCACTCACTGCTTCCTGCAGGCTGTCGTTGACAAGGCGCAGGGTTGTGTCGTTCACTACTACGAAGTACACCGGAGTGTCCCCGTCGTTCGGGGTCAGCTTGATGGCTGTTTTCTTCTTGTTGTCGACGTCTTTCTGGATAACTTCTTTCTTTCCTTTGGTAAGTAAAGCTCTTTGTTCTTTCCGGGGCCTTCGGCATCCAGATAAGTTGTTACCAGCGTGTAGCCGCTTTCTCCGTCGGGACCTACACTGTCTACGCTCAATACATACTGGATGCCCGGACCGTCGGCGGCGGGAAGGATTCCTTCGTATACGGCTACGGCAGACGAGTCATTGCCGGTAACAGCCATTACACTTTCGTCCATGGCGACGGCGTCATTGTTCTGAGTTCCTTTTGATTGGCAGGATACCAATGCAGCGGCAAGGGCTGCAATCATCATTACTTTTTTCATTGCTTTAATGGTTTAAGTTAATTATAAAGACGCAATAGCGTTTGTTATTCATCTTCTTCTTTCTTGATGACGAGCAGCTTGTCCACCCGTCCGCGGTCCATATCCACCACTTCGAAGTCCAGGTTTTTGTAGCTGAACAAGTCTCCGGCTTTCGGCACCCGTCCTATCAAGAACATGGCAAGACCGCTCAAGGTGGTGAAGTCTTCTTCTTTCAGGTCATCATAGTTCATAATGCCCATCGCCTCCATAAAGTCATCCAGATTCATGGAAGCTTCCACCAGCATGGAACCGTCTTGACGAACAACGATTTCCTCTTCTTCCGTTTCATTCTCTTCGAGGATGTCTCCGAAGATACTTTCCGTCAAATCGTGCAGGGTGATGATACCTTCTGTATTTCCATACTCGTCTACAACAACTCCGAACTTGTTTTTGTTCTTCTTAAACAGCTCTAAAACTTTCTTTGCATACAAACTTTCCGGAATAAACAAAGCAGGGCGTGCAATACTACGTAAGTTGAAGGGTTGTTCGCCGCCCATCATCAAGATGATGTCCTTTACGGAAACCACACCGATAATCTCGTCCTTTCCCCGCTCCACCAGGAGATATTTGCTGAAGTGTTCTTCGTGGATGATACGCAGCACCTCTTCCGGTGTGTCTGTGGGATGGAGCACGACGATGTCGCGGCGATAGGTCATCAGGTCATTCGCTCTTTTGTCCGAGAAGCGGAACACGTCACGCAACATTTCCGTTTCGTCTTTGTCGATGACGCCTTGTTCCGAGCTTTGGTGCAGAATCATCTTCAGTTCGTCTTGTGTCATTTGGCGTTCTTCGCCGCTGTTCAGTCCGATGAGTTTGTTCATCAGTTTGGTGGAAGCGCTCAGCAGGCATACAAACGGATAGGAAATCTTGGTCAGCACAATCATGAAGGGGCTGAGCATGGTGGCCCATCGTTCCGGGTTGTTCAAGGCGATGGACTTGGGCACCAGTTCGCCTATGATGAGCGACAGATAGGTGATGATGGCTACTACGGTAATCATGGCGAGAGTCTTGGCATAGGCGGCTACTCCCGGAATGAGGGCGAACAGCGGTTCTACGTCATCAGCGATGGTGGCACCACCATAGGCACCGGATACGATACCGATAAGAGTAATACCGATTTGGATGGTGGAGAGGAATTTTTCGGGTTCTTCCAGTTGTTTCAATACTCCTTTGGCTCTTTTGTTCCCTTTTCCGACAAGAGTTTCAAGGCGTGCTTTACTTGAGGAGACTAAAGCGATTTCATACATGGCAAAAATGCCGTTCAGAATAAGTAAAAGTAGAATGATAATAAACTCCATAGTGGATTTTGAATAGTTTGTGAGGCAAAGATAATGATTTTTCAGTATTTATTGTTAATATTGCCATCCGTTAGAAAAAATAAACAATAAATAGATGAAAAAAAGAATTATTGCCTTGGGGCTTTTGTGGTGTCTGTCTGCCGTAATGTTGCAGGCGGCACGTGTAGACACGGTGTTGGTGAGAAGTGCAGCCATGAATAAGGATGTAAAAGTTGTGTATGTATTGCCTGATAAGGCTATCGGCAAGCAGGCTTGTCCGGTGGTTTATCTGTTGCACGGTTATGGCGGCAATGCGCGGAGCTGGGTGCAGCTGAAGCCGGAATTGCCGCAGATGGCGGATGAGAAAGGAATCATATTTGTATGTCCGGACGGCAAGAACAGTTGGTATTGGGACAGTCCGGAGAATCCTGCCTACCGTTATGAGACTTTTGTCACCTCGGAATTGGTGAAGTATACAGACGGGAACTATGCTACCATTCCCGATAGAAAGGCGCGTGCCATCAGTGGATTGAGTATGGGCGGCCACGGTGCTTTGTGGAGTGCTATCCGTCATAAGGATGTGTTCGGTGCGGCGGGCAGTATGAGTGGAGGAGTGGATATACGGCCGTTCCCCCAGAATTGGGAAATGAACAAGCAGTTGGGAGAGTTTGCTGCCAACAAGGCATCTTGGGATGCGCATACGGTGGTCAACCAGCTGGATAAGATTGTAAATGGAGACTTGGCGCTAATCATCGACTGCGGTGAGGCCGATTTCTTTCTTGAAGTGAACAAGGACTTGCACAACCGGCTGCTGGCAAGGAAGATAGACCATGACTTCATCACCCGTCCCGGTGGACATACCGGAACGTATTGGAACAACTCCATAGACTATCACGTCCTTTTCTTCGACAAGTTCTTTAAGAAGTAAGTAACTTATTATTCGATGGTATAGTTCACGGTGCGTGTGTAGTCCTGCTCGTAGCCGTTCCTTATATGCCTGACGACTGCATGGCAGGAAGTGACGATACCCCGGTTATCTAACGTATAAGTATAGGTGGTGGTCTCTTCACTTTCTCCGTTGCTGTCCGGGATGAGTTGGGTAATCAGATAGTTTGCAGGTTCTCCCAATATCTTCCCGTATATGGCAACCGCATGCATGGAAAGCGGATACATGTCCGTAATGAATAGGCTTGGTATTTCGGAGATATTTGCAATTTCATTGTCTGATGGTGTGGTAGCCGTACTGTTGTGCTCAAAAGTGTCAACCTTTTGCTGTATGCGCAATGCCCGGAAGTTGCTGTAGTCTATTGTAATGAATGAGTATTCTTTTCCGTCGTCCAGCTTTTCTGTGATGTTTTCCAGATAGTATTTGTCTTCGGTGTTGATGAGGTAGGAGAAGGTGTAAGTACGGGTATTTCCTGCCATATCCTGACTGGTACAAGTGGTGGCATAACCTTTGTCATTCAGCGTGTAGGTTGATACTGTACCTGCTTCGTCGGTTATCACGGCTTGATGGTCCTTGTATTCGACAGTAGTGGTATTCTCTATCTCGAAGAGTTCGTCTCCTGCTGTAAAGCTCTGTTTGCCGGTGTAGCTGGTCAGCCTGCCTGCACTGTTGTAAAGGTAGGTGTGGGTGGCAGTAACCGGTTGCGCATCGCTCTCTATCACTTCTTTGAGTTCGATTTTGGAGAAAGGAGTGGTGGGGTAGGTTGACGGCTCCGGTTCTGGCGTATCACTGCCATTGTTATCATCGCTGCAAGCTGCCAGTCCGCCGAGCAACAGCAGGCTGAACATGATTCCCGAAAATCGGGTGATGATTGTAACTCTTCTGTTTAGTTTCATCCTATTTGTCTTTTTATTTGATGCGTACGGCATGGCTTGCCCGACGTTCAATGGAGTTTGCGAGAGTGGTCACTCTTAAAGAACGGGTATCTTCTTGTGCGGGCGGTTGTATGCTTCCGTCGATGGCGCCGAGTGCAGTGCTCAATAAGGCTTCGTTGGTATCTCCAAAGGGCAGGAAACGTGACATGTCGCTCATCTCATTCACTACATATCCCGAGTAGGCCGGTTGGAATCCGGATTCATAATCAGATTTCCCTTCCGAATTGTATATCTTGCAGACGATGGGATTCATCGTTATCATCAGTTCGGGGCTGGAGAAATTCCTGGAACCTACATTCTTGCCTACGGTAGTACCGCCGATTATGACAACATCCATATACGGGTCGAGGCAGTTAATCACCATTTCGGAGGCGGAGGCAGTCTGGCTGCTGGTAAGTACGTAGAGAGTATTCAGGTTTAGGTTTGCTCCGTTTCCGATGAGTCCGGAATTCAGGGTGAACGGTACTATCTGCGGATTGAAGCGGTTGTTGAATTCCAGGTACCCCAACTCTTGTCCCAAGGTGGAGGAAGGTGCAAGCATGGTACACAGCAATTCTGCGCAACTCAGTAATCCACCGTTGTTGTAGCGCAAGTCAAGGATGAATTCGTTGACTTGCTGTGATGCGAAATATTGGAATGCGCTGCGCAGGTCGTTGTCATATTCATTACTGTTGTCCGTGGGGCCGGAACTGAAGTGGTTGTAGACCAGATAACCTATTTTCTTGCTGCCTGATGTATATACATTCTTATAGTGCACCGGGTTGTCGTTGACGGGACGCGCCGATGCTATCTGTCTGGGTTTGTCGTAAGCAACGATGGCATTTTTCTCCACGTCGTAATAACCTACTGTAAGTTCCATGGCACTACTTCCATACAGTTTCTTATAATTCTGTTCAGTAATAAAGTTCCCGTCCATCTTCATAATCCAGTCACCCCGTTTTAGCCCGATTTCCGAGGCCGGGCTTCCGTCGGCAACGTAAAGAATCTGTGCAACAATGGCATTCTCTTCTCCTTCTACTTCTATCTGGTTGGTAGTGAACTGGAATCCGTAGCTGTAATCCGTATAGGGGATGCTGCGGGTAGTGGTGATGCTGACCAGACTGTCGATGGTGGAGAATTTGTCTTCTTCGGATTTGAGCGAGGCAAAGAAAGTGAAAGGGGCTTGAAAATAGTTCAAGTCGTTGGTATGGGGGATAGCGTCTACCCAATAGTACCACACACGCATGGTATCGTCAATCCAGCGGTCTGTCTGGGTCTGTCCGGCATACTCTTTCCAGCGGTCCACCCCGCAGGAAGTCAGATAAATGGGAAGAATCAGGGTTCCCAATATGAGTATCAGTATATTTCTTGCTTTCATGGGGGCAAAGATAGTGCAAATTGAGTGCAGAACTTTCATGCTTGCATGAAAAAGTTTTGCCGAAATGCAGTCTATCTTATCTAAAGATAGAAAATTGCTTGCTTATCTACCACAATTGTGGTATAAAATTCCCTAATCTGTGTCATTGTCTGCCCCGGCTTATCGCTCTATCTTTGCAACATCCGAATGAGAAACGGTTTATTCACCTAAAATACAAACGACAATGGAAACAAAGAAATTGCACTTTGAGACTCTACAACTTCACGTTGGACAAGAACAACCCGACCCGGCAACTGATGCCCGCGCCGTACCTATCTATCAGACAACTTCGTATGTATTTCGTAATTCGGCCCATGCGGCAGCCCGCTTTGGCTTGCAGGACCCGGGGAATATTTACGGGCGGTTGACGAATTCCACCCAGGATGTGTTCGAGAAACGTGTGGCGGCTCTGGAAGGCGGTGTTGCCGGATTGGCCGTAGCCTCGGGTGCGGCAGCCATCACTTATGCCTTTGAGAATATCACCCGTGCAGGCGACCATATCGTGGCAGCTAAGACCATCTACGGCGGAACGTATAATCTACTGGCCCACACATTGCCTGCCTACGGGGTTACCACTACTTTTGTGGACCCGGGCAATCTGGACAATTTCGAGAAAGCGATTCAGGAGAATACCAAGGCAGTATTCATTGAAACGCTGGGAAATCCGAATTGCAACATCATTGACATTGATGCCGTTGCTGAAATAGCACACCGTCACCGGATTCCTCTGATTATAGATAACACCTTCGGTACTCCTTACTTGATTCGTCCCATAGAGCATGGGGCAGATATTGTAGTCCATTCGGCAACGAAGTTCATCGGAGGGCATGGTACGTCCTTGGGTGGTGTTATTGTAGATAGCGGCAAGTTCGACTGGGTGGCCTCGGGGAAGTTTCCCCAACTGACGGAACCGGACCCGAGTTATCATGGAGTACGTTTCGTCGACGCTGCCGGTCCTGCTGCCTATGCCATCCGTATCCGTGCCGTATTGTTGCGTGATACCGGTGCCACAATCAGTCCTTTCAATGCTTTCATTCTGTTGCAAGGATTGGAGACGTTGTCGCTTCGCGTGGAACGTCATGTGGAGAATGCCTTGAAAGTGGTTGAATTCTTGAAGAAGCATCCCAAAGTGGTTGCCGTGAACCACCCGTCCCTGCCCGAGTATCCTGACCACGCGCTTTACGGGAAATACTTTCCGAATGGAGGCGGTTCTATCTTTACGTTTGAGGTGCGGGGCGGTGTGAAGGAAGCGCAGGCGTTTATTGACAGTTTACAGATATTCTCGTTGCTTGCCAATGTGCTGATGTGAAATCCCTGGTTATCCATCCTGCCACCACTACCCATTCCCAATTGAGTGCACGGGAATTGGAAGAACAAGGCATCAAACCGGGCACGGTCCGCCTCTCCATCGGGACAGAACATATCGATGATTTGCTGGACGACTTGTCCCAGGCATTTGACAGAATTTAAAAGAATAACAGTATACGATAGAATGAATATTGCTGTATTATTGTCGGGAGGTGTAGACAGCTCCGTGGTGGTACATCTCCTTTGCGAACAAGGTTACCGTCCTTCTCTATTTTATATCAAAATAGGGAGGGACGATGCCGATTATATGGACTGCTCTGCGGAAGAGGATATGGAGATGGCTTCTGCCATTGCCCGGCGTTATGGATTATCGTTGGAAGTAGTGGACCTGCACCGGGAGTATTGGGACCAGGTGGCGGCTTATGCCATTGATAAAATAAGACGTGGCTTGACTCCCAATCCGGATGTGATGTGCAACAAGCTGATAAAGTTCGGGTGCTTTGAGCAACGTGTGGGGAAGGATTTCGATATCACGGCAACCGGGCACTACGCCACTACGGTGTTGAGGGATGGAAAGACATGGCTCGGTACCGCTGCCGATTCCGTGAAAGACCAGACCGACTTTCTGGCACAGATAGATTATCTGCAAGTTTCCAAACTGATGTTTCCATTGGGCAGACTGATGAAGAATGAGGTTCGTGACATAGCCCTGCGTGCCGGATTGCCCAGCGCCAGACGTCGTGACAGTCAGGGCATCTGCTTTCTGGGAAAGATTGATTATAATGATTTTGTGCGCCGTTTCCTTGGCGAAAGGGAAGGGGATATTGTGGAGTTGGAAACGGGTAGAAAGTTGGGCAAGCATCGGGCTATTGGTTTCATACCATCGGCCAGCGTAAAGGATTGGGGTTGGGTGGAGGACCGTGGTTTGTTGTCCGCAAGGATGTGGAGGAGAATGTGATTTACGTGTCCCGCGGATGTGATACGGCATTGCAATACGGCTATGAATTCCGTATGTACGATTTTCATTTCATTACGGATAATCCCTGGAAGGGAGCGCAGGAAGAGGTGGAGGTGACTTTCAAGATACGCCATACGCCGGAGTTTGTCAAAGGCAGGTTGCAAAAGGAGGCGGAGGGTTACCGCATTGTTTCGGAAGAAAAGCTGCAAGGCATTGCTCCGGGCCAGTTCGGAGTGGTGTATGATGCTGATGCCCGGCTGTGTGTCGGGAGCGGGGAGATTTATATATAATATTCCACCAAGTCTACGATGCCTGCCTTCATGGCATATTTGGTGGCTTCGTGCGCATTGTTTACACCCAGTTTCCGGAAGATATTCTTCCGGTGGCTGTTTACCGTATGGAAGCTGAGGTTTCGTTCGGCAGCTATTTCTTTGGTTGTTTTCCCCAGGGCTATCTCTTTTAGGATGCTCCGTTCGGCAGTAGTCAGTAAATCATCTTTGATGGTAGGATGAGTGGGGGAGGAGGAACCGTTGCCTGCGAGCAGCAGGTTACTGACGTGATTACAGATGAATCGCTCCTTGCGTGAGGCGCATTGTAGTGCGGTCAGTATCTCTTCTTTGGAATTATCCTTCAGCGCTACGCCGAATGCCATGCTGCTGAACAATACCTGGCGCAGGAACGGTAGGCTCAATTCGTCGGAAAAGAGTAGCCAATCGGCTTCCTTGAAGCGTTCGTGAAGTACCATTAGCTCTTCGGCTCCCGAAAAATCAAAAAGGTATAGTCCAGAATGACAACGGCGGTGGGATGCAGGCGTAGTTGCTGTATCAGTTCTGCCTTGTTGTCGGCTTCCAGCAGCAGGGAGGTGTCTTTCTGTCTGCCCAATAGGAACATCATGCCTGCTTTGGTGATATCTTGATTGTCTGCAATGATAAATTCTCTCATGACATTGGTATATAAAAAACTCCGCTACAAATGTACACTTTTTAGTGTGATTTGGTGGCGGAGTGGGAATGATATATATTTATATAAGGGTTTTACCAGGAACGTCCCTTGAATATGTTGGATTGTTCCAGCGGAACCAGGTTCCCGCTCAAAGTCATGGTGTTGGAGTTGAAGTTCGGGCTGATGGTTACGGTTGCGTTGTTCCCGCCATCGGTCAGCGTAAGGAATATCTGGCGGAAATGCCGATACCCTGGATGCTGAAGTTACAATTCACGTTGCCCCGTTTGTCGGTAGTCATTTGGATGTCCGATACGGTTCCGTCTACTGTTACACCGCCAATGCCGTTAGGACCTGGGTATACGGTGTTGAAGGCTACCTGCACGGTGCCACGTCCTTGGTTGACCAATACGAAGTTGGTGTTGGAGTTGACAAATGCGGTCTGTCCGTTGCGGAACATCACTTGGTCTGCCTCCATTACGAACTGGTGAGCTTTCAAGGCCGCCATTGCGTCATCGTACGAAATGGCATCCTGTGCTTGTTCTTCAGCTTTCAGGCGTGCACGTTCTGCGTCTCTTTGGGCTTTACGGTCTGCGCGCTTTTCAGCTCTACTCTCTTGTGCATACATGGTCGTTGTTGCCATGCTTACCAATACTACTGCTGCTAATGCAATAAACTTTTTCATAATCGAATCTTTTTTTGTTTAGGTTTAAATAAATTGTTCGTTATAAGTTTATTGCAAGAACAATGCCTATCCAGGATTGTTCACCGGTTTTTTAATTATTTTATATCCGATAGCAGCAATAAAGATACTCATTACCGGACTGATAAGGTTGAAGAAGCAATAGGGAAGGTAGGTCAGTGTGGGTACACTCAAAATGGTGGCTTGCGTCATGCCGCAGGTGTTCCATGGGATAAGCGGGGAGGTGACGGTAACGGCATCCTCCGTGGTACGGCTAAGTAGCCGGCTTTCGTAGCCTTTCTTTGCGTAAACGTTGCTGAACATGTTTCCGGTGAGGATAATGCTGATGTACTGGTCTGCCGTGGCAAGGTTCAGGAACAATCCGGAACATACGGTGGATGCTACCATGCTGGCTGTATTCTTCATGAAGCGGACGAATAGGGAAGTGATGCTTCCTAGCATGCCGCTTGCCGTCATGGCTCCACCGAAACACATGGCGCAGATGATGAGCCAGATGGTATTCATCATTCCTGCCATACCTCGTGTGGCAATCAGTTCTGTCAACATGTCACTGTCAGTTTGTAGACTGGTACTGCCATAGAATGTCATCATTATCCCTTTGAACATATTCCCACCTTCCGCTATCTCATTCAGTAGTCCCGGTTGGAAGATGAAGGCGAATATCCCTGCCAGCAGAGTGGAGAGAAAGAGTGTGATGACGGAAGGCACTCTCCGGGCAATCAGTATTCCCGTAATCACGGGAACAGCCAGTAACCAGGGAGTAATGTTGAATTTGGCGTCCAATGCTGCCGTAAATTCCGCGATCTGTTGTGTATTGTTCGTTTCGTGTGTGAGTCCCATTACTGTAAAGATGACAAGGGTGATGAGGAGAGAGGGGACGGTGGTGATCATCATATAGCGGATATGGCTGAATAACGGTGTTTCCGTTACGGATGAGGCAAGGACCGTGGTATCCGATAACGGTGAAATTTTGTCTCCGAAATAGGCTCCCGAAATGATGGCACCGGCTATCCATCCCTCTTCAAAACCTTGTGCCTTACCTATGCCCAAAAGGGCGATACCGATGGTGGCGATAGTGGTCCATGAACTTCCCGTCATTACTGATACCAATGCACAAATAATGCAGGTAGAAGCAAGGAAAAAATTCGGATGGATAATCTGCATACCATAATATATAAGGGTAGGTACCACCCCACTTATCATCCATGTGCCGCTCAAAGCACCGATAATCAATAGAATAATGATAGCTGTGGCAACACCTGAAATGTTGTTGGTGATGGCAAGTTCATAATCTTTCCAAGGGATGCGGTAGAAAGTCATGCCGATAAAGACACACATACCAGTGGTGGCAAGCAGGGAAATCTGGCTTCCTCCACTCAAGGCGTCACTTCCGAAAGTATGGATGGTGGCGAACAGCATTCCTACGAGAAAAGCGATGGGAAATAGAGAAACGAGTGGAGAGGGTATTTTCTTTGCTGAATTCATAGGGTTGTTTTTGACTATGCTTGGTTGACGAATCTATTATCAATCTGTCGTTTATAGTTTGATGCGACAAAGGTATAACAATTCTGTTCAATATCTTCCTTATCCTTTGCATGACAAATAAAAATTATCAAATCTTTGCGTTTGCTTGGAAAAATGATAGTATCCTTGTTATTTCTTGCTGTAAAGGGTGATGGACAACGATATTATTGTTAAAATAACGCCGGTGCCGACCACGCCACTCCATCCCCAAGTCTGCCAACTGCTTCCTGCAAGGAAGGTACCCAAAGAGCCGCCGATGAAGTAAGTGGTCATGAAAATCGTATTTACCCGATTGGAGGCAGACGGGTAGATGTCGAAAATACTGGTCTGGTTGCTGAGTTGGATACATTGCATGCCTATGTCTATAAGAATGACACCGGTAATGATACCTGCATAGTTGTTTCCGCAGAAAAAGAGCGAGGCCCATGCAAGCAGAATCATTCCGCAACCGATAAAGTTGAAATTGCGTATGCCTACCTTTTTTACATATTTTCCTACAAAAGATGCGGTTAAGGCTCCGGCAATGCCGCAGAGCCCTAGTATGCCGATGACATCGCTGGATGCATGGAACGGGGCTTCTCCCATTTTGAATGCAAGGCAGGACCACATGGCAAGGAATGAGCCAAAGGCCAGTCCTGCACGTATCGAGTAGATTCGTAGAGAGGGGTATTCTCTTACTAATGAGAAAAGAGACTTCATCAGCCCGGAATATTTGCCTTGGAAAGTCGGTTGTATGTCCGGTAGTACCTTTAATACAACGATAGCGCATAGTAACATCATTCCAGCGGCGATGAAGTACATTTCACGCCAGCCAAGCACTTCACCCACAAATCCGCTGACAACACGTGATGCAAGTATTCCAGTCAGTAATCCTGAGATGACGACACCTACATTCCGTCCCTTGTTTTCGGGGCGTGAGAATTGCGAGGCAATCGGTACAAATATTTGGGGTATCATGGAGCAGATGCCGGTAATGAGTGATGCTGCCCAGATGATGTAGATGTTCGGTGCCATGGCAATGGCTAGAAGGGAAAATATGAGTAGGAAGAAATTCGTTAGGATGATATTCTTGCGTCGATAGAGGTCTCCTAATGGGACGATGAACAATAATCCCAGCGCATATCCGATTTGTGTAATCATGGCAATGAGGTTCGTTTTGAATTCAGAAACTTCCAATTCATGCCGCATGATATTAAGCAGGGGTTGATTGTAATACAAGTTGGCTACGGACACGCCAGCTACGATAGCAAGTGTCCAGAGTATATGTGCCGGTAATCCTCCGTTTTCTTTCAGTTCTTGTTTCATGCTGCAAAGATAATGTCTTTCTGTTTCATGCGCAAGATATGTGAGTATGATAAGAATATGTGTGAAGTGGTATCATCTTTTTAGCCTTTCCGTTTGTTATACTATTATTTTGTTTGAGAATAATTGATTGGAGCTATCTTGGATAAGCGGAATGTTGTATTGATATTTAAAGATACGTTGGGCATGGGAAATGAATGGTTTAGAGAGTTGCTGGGTATGAAATACAGGTGGACGAAATGCAGGCTCTTCTAGCAAACGAGGTTGGTAAGGTGAATTCGATGACTCAAGGAACCTACCGTTCCCCCATTAGACCGCCTCCTGATGACATACTTGGGATTATCCTGCTATTGACTGAAAACTCGGGTATATATTAGTATGAATCATTATTACTTAAACTTATAATAGTATGAAACATTTATCGATAATAATAATAGTAGTGTCATTATGCGTTTTCCTGCTATCCATCGGCGTATATCATAAGGTTCCCTGGTCTGTTCTGCCAATAGTGGCTAGTGGAATCTGTATATTATGTTGGCTTTTGTTCCATTTACTCTGTATCAGTGAAGAAAGAGATTTACTGAAAGAGGGAAATCAGTATTTCATTGATACCTTTCAAAACATACGTAATCCCATTTCTTTGATTAAGACACCGTTAGGGGCAGTTTACGAAGGAGACTGTCCGGAAGACATAAAGAAGGAACTGGCTGTTGCACTTCATCATATAGGCGGGCTGGAGCAGCACTTGATAGCGTTGATGGAGTTGAAACGACTATTTGGCAATTCTGGTAGCCTGGTAGTTGCAGAACATGAAATCGGCGCATTTATGAGGAAGAAAGTGTCTTTTTTACAGTCTCATGTGGCCGGGTTACAGATGAAGCTGGATTTGGTTCCGGATTTTGACTATGCAAGCGCTTGGTTTGATCCGGGAAAGATATCTCCGGTTATCGACCGGTTTGTATTGAGTGCCATCGAGTGTTCTCTGCCGGAAACGCATCTCTCGATGCAGGTTTCGTTGAAGGGAGATTACTGGGCAATCAGGATTAAGGATACAGGCAACAAGCGATTTCTGAAATGTTGCAGATGGTACTCGTCGCGGCTTCCTATTCTGCGACCTCTGCATGGCAAGCAGTATGGCATGGGCGGTGTGTTTTTTGACAAGTTGATGAATATATGTGACGGGAAAATACTGACTTTGGAAAAGGAGGCTCTGCTTCGATTTCCCATAAGATGTTCGTGTGCGGTTTCGGGGGGGGATACATCCTTAAATATTCCGGACACTTTTCAGGTGAATGAGTCGGAAATAGCTTTCCATGGTTTCTCGAAGAAAAAAAATATGGATAGACCTTTAGTGATACTTGCGGATAATGACAAGGGATTCAAGGATTATCTTGAGAAACGTTTATCGGAATGTTTTGTAGTGAGGAGCTTTGATGACGGTCAGGAAGCATTGGAGGTAATATGTGAAGAGTATCCGGATTTGGTGATTTGTGATATCATGTTGAAAGGTATGAGCGGTGAGGAACTTTCTTCTAAACTGAAGACGTCGAGGGACACCTCCTTTATTCCGGTGATATTGATGGGGGCGCACATTGATGTGAAACGGCGGGAAAAGCGTTGTTCTTCTCAGGCTGATCTCTTTGTATGTAAGCCCTTTAATCTGGAGGACCTTAAAGTGGAAATATCCATATTGATAAATAATAGCCGTTTTCTTCGGAAGACATTTCTTCAGAAAGTTTTTGGAGAAGATTTTTTAACGAAACCTATGGAGCGGGCTCAGCAGGATGCCAATCTGGCATTTTTGAATGAAGTGAAGCTTTACATTATGGAGAATATGGATAAAGAGGATTTGACAGTAGATGATATTGCCTCCAGGATGTGCATGAGCCGGACAACCTTTTATAATAAGTGGAAGTTGTTGACGGGAGAAGCACCCAAATATTTGATTTCGAGAATCAGGATGGAGAAGGCACGGGAACTTTTGGAAAGCGGAAAATTTTCTGTGACTATGGTTGCTGAAATGGTGGGTATGCGAAATCTGAAAAACTTCAGAGGCAGGTATAAGGAGTATTTTGGAAAAACACCGAAGGAGTTTATGAAAAAAGTATGATATTTATCTGAAGAAAACTTTCATAGAAAGGCTGTCACATATTAGATAATGGACAGCCTTTGTTTTGAAATGGGAGATAGGAGAACTGAACATCCTAAGCTATCTATAAAGGAAAATCTCTCATCGTTTTCGTTTTGGGGATAACTGGGTATATATGATTAGCTTTACTTGCCGATGCAAAAATGTTCGAAAATATTCCCAAGTACCATATCGTTCGTAACTTCCCCTGCAATATCGCTTAGATGGAAAATGCATTCGCGGATATCTTGTGAAACAAAATCTCCGGATAGATTTTCTGCTAATCCTTGTTGGACCCGGTGGATGGCTTCCAAGGCATGGGTCAAAGCCTCGTAGTGGCGTATATTCGTGACAATGACATCGTTTTGGGTAACCGTGGGCAGGTTAGCGGCAGAGATTAGCATTTGCTGAAGCTTGTCGAGGTTGGTACGTCCTTTGGCAGAGATGGAGATGCATTGCACATTAGTAGCGGCCACGGTGAAACTGGAGTTGGGGATGGTTGAGGCATCTTGCACCAAATCGGTCTTGTTGAATACGAGAATGAGCCGTTTCCCTTCGCAACGGGGAAGTATCTGGGTAGTTAGTTGTGGTATCCGTGAGACGGCATTCGTGGCATCAACTATCCAGAGCACGATTTCCGCCTGCTCCAATTTCTGGAAGGTTCGCTCAATTCCTAGGTTCTCGATGGTGTCGTTCGTTTCGCGTATGCCTGCCGTATCAATAAATCGGAAAGTTATCCCACCAAGATTGACTGTGTCTTCTATCACATCGCGGGTTGTCCCGTGTATGTCGCTTACAATGGCTCGTTCCTCGTTTAGTAGTGCATTCAACAGGGTGGATTTACCAGCGTTCGTTTCGCCGATGATGGCTACGGGCACGCCGTTCTTGATGGCATTGCCTACACTGAAGGATTGTACTAAACGGGAAATTACCTGCTCTATGCCGTCTGCTAGGAGACATAGCTCGGAGCGGTCGGCAAATTCCAGTTCTTCGTGGTCGCTGAAGTCCAGCTCCAGTTCTATGAGTGATGTGAAGTGCAGCAATTGGTCGCGTAGTGAGGCCAGCTCTTTACTGAACCCACCGCGCATTTGGCTCATGGCGAGGCGGTGAGTGGCGGCAGAGGTGGAGGCGATGAGGTCGGCCACGGCTTCGGCCTGGCTTAGGTCCATTTTGCCGCCCAAGAAGGCCCGTTGCGTGTACTCACCGGGAGCGGCCAGGCGGCAACCATTGCCGATGAGCAATTGCAACACCTTCTGAAGAATATAGCTCGAACCGTGGCACATGATTTCCGTGCTATCCTCGCCCGTGTACGAGTGGGGGGCACGGAATAAGCTTACAAGTACTTCGTCTATGATGTTTTCTTCTTCATGGATATGACCGAGGTAAGTGTGTATGGCTTGGCATCCTTCAGCTTCTTCCCCTTCCGGGCAGGGGTAAATATGCGGGATGTTATCTCTATGGCATCCGGTCCGGAGACACGGATGCATCCTATGGCTCCCCCTTGGGCGGTGGCTATGGCACAAATGGTATCTTGGTTCATTTTATCCGGCTTATTTTTATTCAGCAAAGATAATGGTTTCTTTACAAAAAAGAGAGATGGTGATTCAACTTATGGGCTTTTATCGTAACTTTGTGCAAATCGATAATGGATAGATGCTTATAAAGCCTAATCCGCCTCTGTGCCCATTGTGGGTATAGCAGGACATTGCTACACTATACAGACCAGCAACGGGCACGTCAGGCAGGATGTGATGAAGTCATTACTAAACCCTACTCCTAGGATTGGCTGAAGGAAAGGGAGGAGCATTTCTTGAAGGATACTTAGATACGGTCGAGTACTGTTTTGATAAGAGTATCTATCGTATTCTTGTATCCCGTGTTAGCTTCTTTTATCAGGCGGTTGGCAATGACCATGCATACCGTCATGGCCTTGTGCCCCATCAGACGGCTCAAGCCTGCCAGGGCAGAACTTTCCATCTCGAAGTTGGTAATACGGTAGCCGTTGTATTCAAATTTTTCAATCTTCTCATTCTGATGTGGGTCGGCAAGCGGCACGCGTAACTCGCGTCCTTGAGGTCCGAAGAAGCCCCCGGCGGCAATCGTTACGCCACGTACCATGTCGTTTTGTGCGATGCGGTCTATCAGTTCAGTGCTTGCATCAATGACGTAGAGGGCAGGGGCACACATGTTGCCGGACCATCCCATATGGTTGAGGAAGGCACGCTCCATGGGCAGGTCGCACACGGAGTTGCGTCCGGCATAGAAGTTGAGCAGCCCATCGAAACCAATGGACTTTTCAGAACATACGAATGTGCCTACCGGAGTGTAGGGTTGCAAGCCGCCGCAGGTGCCGATACGTACCAGCTCAAGGCTACGCAGATGGGGCTTTTCTTCGCGCGTCTCGAAATCGATGTTTGCCAGGGCATCCAGTTCGTTCATCACGATATCGATGTTGTCACATCCGATACCGGTGGAAACCACCGTAATACGTTTCCCCTGGTAAGTACCGGTGATAGTCTTGAACTCGCGGCTTTCCACTTCACATTCCTTGTTCTCGAAATGGGAGGCAACCAGTGCCACCCGTCCGGGGTCGCCTACCAAGATGACTTTGTCTGCCAGCCATTCGGGCTTTACGTGAAGATGAAATACAGAACCGTCTTCATTGATGATCAGTTCGGAAGAGGCGAAATATTTCTTCATATGCTTGAGGCTTTAATCTTTTGTTTATAAATAGAAACGCCGGGAACCGATTCTTGTTCACCGGTTCCGGCGTTTCGTCAGTTACTTTCCGGGTTATTTACTCAACGGCTGGCTGGTATTGCCCGTCGTCGGTTTGGCAATGTTTTCGCGCATGGAAGTGTCGGCTTCTATATTCTTCATCCGGTAATAGTCCATGATACCCAGATTGCCGTTGCGGAATGCTTCGGCCATGGCCTTGGGTACTTCCGCTTCTGCCTCGATAACTTTGGCACGGGCTTCCTGGGCCTTTGCCTTCATTTCCTGCTCTGTGGCTACGGCCATGGCGCGGCGTTCCTCTGCCTTGGCTTGAGCAATGTTCTTGTCGGCATTGGCTTGGTCTATCTGCAGGGCGGCACCGATATTCTTACCTATGTCAATATCAGCAATGTCAATGGACAGAATTTCGAATGCTGTTCCGGCATCCAACCCCTTGCGCAATACCAGTTTGGAGATAGAATCCGGATTCTCCAATACAGACTTATGATTCTCTGACGAACCGATGGAAGACACAATACCCTCGCCTACACGGGCCAGAATCGTGTCTTCTCCGGCACCGCCCACCAATTGGCGGATATTGGCGCGCACCGTTACACGGGCCTTGGCAATCAGCTGGATACCGTCTTTGGCAACAGCTGTCACGGGAGGGGTGTCAATTACTTTGGGGTTAACGGACATCTGTACGGCTTCGAATACGTCACGGCCGGCAAGGTCGATGGCGGTTGCCATCTGGAACGGCAGCTCGATATTGGCTTTAGAGGCGGATACCAGTGCGTGTACCACCCGCTCTACGTGACCTCCGGCAAGGTAGTGCGCTTCCAGTTCGTCGCGCGTGATGTTTTGCAATCCTGCTTTATGAGCTTCAATCATGCCGGGCACAATGATATAAGGAGGGACATTACGGATGCGCATCAGGAAAAGTTGTACCAGCGAGATGTTTACTCCCGATACTTTGGCAGACAGCCACAAGAAGAACGGTACATAATGGAAGAAAAGTACCAGGAAAATAATGCCTCCTATAATGAGGAAGGCGGTTAAATACATTGTGCTTGGATCCATGAGATTAAATATTAATTGTTAGTTATAAATAATAGGTTGATTTCAGAAATTTCACTGCTTGAGCCGTTCCACTAAGAGGACTCCGTCGGCAATACGGTCTACGATAATCGGAGTCTTTTCGTTCAGGAAGCCGTCTGATGACTTTACTTCCACGATGTCTCCGTTGATTTCGGCATAGCCGATAAGAGCCAGGCGGGTAGTGGTTACGCCTATATCGCCTACCTTGACTTTTTCCTCGGCACTACGGTCTACTTTGGAGGTGATGTTTTTTTTCAATGCAATTTTGTCGAGTGTCTTGGAGCGCATGAACCATACCAACGAGCCGATACAAGCCAGGGCAGATATGATAAGCGTAATGACACCTGCCGTGGTGCCCATATAGGCAAAGGCATAGTAGTTGGCAAAGATGATGCAACCTCCTGCCAGAAAACCGGCAACGCTGATGCCCGGAATTACGAATAATTCCACTAAGAACAAGATTACTGCTCCTATAATCAATGAGGCGATAATGAGTATATCCATAGTTGTCTTTATTTGGTGGCTTGTTTTTCCAGGTTGCGCACTTGAATGGCAGTTTGCTCCATCTCAGTGGACAATTGCCGTACACGTTGCTCCAGGTCGAGGATGGCGGCGGACATCTTGTCCTTTTCCTGCTTGTTGGCTCGGGAGTATTCCGAACGCATATCTTCCAGTTTCTCCTGCAGTTGTTTGTAGCTCTGCTCCAGCTGATTGTATTTGCCATACGAGGCTTTGGCCTGCGGGGAGCGGAAATCGTCCAGCTGGTAGTAGGTGGAGTGGTCGTCAATGATGAATTGGAAATCATGCTTCTTGGTGGTCTGCGGCTTTGCGTTGGCAGCAGTCCGAAGTCTTTCTTGGGCGGCCTCTACCGCATCGGTGTCCGTCCATGTGTCCTTGATAGAGTGAAGTTGCGCCAATGATATCATCTTGTCCGGGTCCATCCCTTCGTAGTTGTACACTTGCTTGGATGAGTTGGGAATGAATACATAGATGCACACTTTGCCTTCCGGCTGGTAGCGGTCGGAGGCAAACCATCCCAAGTCGTTGAATTCGTCGATGACGTACATATAGTCGTTGTAGGGCGAATTGAACGGCATGCCCACATTTTCCGGCATCAGATAGGAGTCGGTATTCGTATTGTAACGGGTGACGAAAATATCATATCCTCCCATCGAGCCAGGGCCATCCGAAGCATAGTAGATAGTGATACCGTCCGTAAGTACATAGGGATAGTCTGCATTCATGGCCTCGTTGATGCTTCCGGGCAACAAGCTGCCATCACTCCATTTGTCCAGCAACTTGTTGCGCGAAAGGATACTGAGGGTGCTGTCCGGTTGCATTTCGCTATAATATAGCTTATTGCCCAGCTCCGTTTCGTATACCGTTCCGCCTTCCTTACCGGAATCATTGAAGTAGGTGTCGTACATGAACAGCTTGCCCGATTCGGGGCTGATTTTGTATGCATCCAGGAATTTTTCCTTGTCTACCACAAAGCTGTCGATGAAGCAGACCTCTTCCACGCCTTTCAGCATGCGCAAGTTGGATTTGCTTTTTTCCAATAATTGTTCGGCCTCTTCGGTGGAGCGTTTTCTCTTTCTCAGGTCGGAAATGTAGGTCTCATAAGTCTCGATGGCTTCTTCGAACCGATATAAATCATTGTATGCCCGGGCCAAATAGAGTTGCCCGCTGGGGACGCGTCTCTTGACGGCGCTTTCCAGGTGTTTCAAGGCTTCTGCGGGTTCGCCGGTTTCCAGGCAACATACACCGTACCATAGGTTGTAATTTCCATTGCCAGGTTGTGTCTTGACGAGTTTCTTGAAAGTGGGCTTGGCTTCTTCGTATTCTCCCTTCTCGTACAAGGCTTTGGCTTCTGCCAGGCTTTGTGCGGAAATTGTTATGCTCAAAAGGCCGAATAGAAAGAAAAGGATATATTTTTTATTCATATTGATACATGCTGATTGTTCAGAAGGTCAAAAATACAAATTTATCGTGAATAAAGCTGGTTTCCGTAATTCTATTTTGTTAATTCTTCTTTAAATCGTTCTTTTGCCTTACTTTTGCAACCGGAAGAGCTATAATTCATAACTTATAACTCATAACTCGTATCAATGGCACGATTTACTGAAGAAGAAAAGATGTTGCGCCGCATAGACAAGCGGTTTAGCAAAGGTGTGGTGGAATATGGGCTGATAGAGGACGGCGATAAGATTCTTATCGGGCTTTCGGGAGGCAAGGACTCTTTGGCGCTGGTGGAATTGTTGGCACGGCGTGCCCGTGTCTATAAACCCCGTTTTTCCGTTGTCGCCGTACATGTAGTGATGAAGAATATACCTTATCAAAGCGATGTGGACTATCTGAGGGAGTACGTAGAGTCGTGGGGAGTGCCTTTTGTTCTCTTTGAAACGGAGTTTGATGCCACGACAGATACCCGCAAGTCTCCTTGTTTTCTTTGCTCTTGGAATAGGCGGAAGGCATTATTTACCGTAGCCAAGGAGCAGGGATGCAATAAAATCGCGTTAGGCCATCACATGGATGATATTCTGGAGACCTTGCTGATGAATATCACCTATCAGGGAGCGTTCAGCTCTATGCCCCCCCGGCTGGTAATGAAGAAGTTTGATATGACGATTATCCGTCCGATGTGTCTGGTACATGAGGCGGATTTGATGGAGTTGGCGCAAGTGAGGGGGTATCGTAAGCAGGTGAAGAATTGTCCGTATGAGTCACAATCCAGCCGTAGTGCAATGAAAGGCATTCTGAAACAATTGGAGGAAATGAATCCTGAGGCACGCTATAGTCTATGGGGGAGTATGACGAATGTGCAAGAGGAATTGCTGCCTGCAATCATTAATCATTAATCACTAATCATTAATCACTATATGAAAGCATTTTATACCATTTTGCTATTGATTGTATCTAATATTTTCATGACGTTTGCCTGGTATGGGCATCTGAAGCTACAAGAGACAAAAGTCATCTCCAACTGGCCGTTGTATGCCGTGGTGCTGTTTTCCTGGGTAATAGCTTTGGCAGAGTATAATAAAACGGAAAAACCCAACTGGAAATTTAACACTTTACGTTGATATATAATAATGTATAGTAGAATTAGAATAATATGAAAGCTCTCTACACAATTTTATTGCTTATAGTATCAAATGTCTTTATGACTTTTGCTTGGTATGGTCATTTAAAGATGAAGCAGGAATATTCTTGGTTTGCTGCTCTTCCTTTGATAGGTGTAATAGCCTTTAGTTGGTCAATAGCTTTTTTTGAGTATTCTTGTCAAATTCCAGCGAATCGCATTGGATATGTAGGTAATGGAGGACCATTTTCATTGATGCAGTTGAAAGTTCTTCAAGAAGTAATAACTCTTATTATATTCACAGTTTTTACAACTGTATTCTTTAAAGGTGAAGCTTTGCACTGGAATCATATAGCTGCCTTCGTTTGCTTGATATTGGCTGTTTATTTTGTATTTATGAAATAGTTATAGAAAAGAGCAGCATAAGAGTTTCTTCAAATGCTGCTCACTTTTAGTATGCGTAAATCTTTTATTCCACTCTCTGATAAGAGTACTTCTGACCTGTGGGTGTTACTCCATCAGCTTCCAATTCCTGCACTGATAAGGTCATAGAATTAAGTAACAGAATATCATTGATAATCCATTCTTCTTCATCGTTGTACATTTCATAGAGCTTGTTACCGTCTATCTTGTACTTGCCCACTTCCTTGTAAGAGCTATCTTCTGTATTTGTATATTCAAATGTACCATCATTCTTATAAGTTACATGGGTGGCGATAGCGTTACCACTTGTCATCTTCCATTTACCTATAATAAGAGAAGCATAATTATCTTCTCCTTTGATTGTACCATTATCAATATCTATTTCATAACTAAGTGTATTCTTATCTCCATCATAAGAAGTTATGGTAGCATCAAATTTCCAAATATTAGTGGAACTGTCAGATAGTTTAAAATCAACTTTATATTGGTCGTTATCAATTAAGTTTGATAGTTCCTTCAACTCTGTAAGCCAAATCTGCTGTTTGGTTGTTCCATTCCACCTTCCAATAAAAGCTCCATCTTCGTCAAACCAACGATAGATAATTTCACTATGAGATAAGGGGGCATAAACTTCTACTGCATCCATTCCAACACCATCACCTGTTGGTATAGTGAATGCACAAATACTATCACCATCCAAAGTATAGCAATAATCTCTTATGAGTACGCTGTTGTCGTACCAATTAAAGACGTTATCATCTCCAAGCCCTCTAATCTCTTTAGACTTACCATTGTTATAAAAAAGTGTACTGTATAACGATGCTGCTGCATCTTCTTTAAAATTGTATGCAAATATTGTAATGAATTGGGATGGATTTATAATATAATTCCACATTGGAGTTATCTTAGATATGTTCATGTCCTTATATCCTTCAAACTCTTTAAAGACTTTGCATGAATGTTGAAACTCAGAGCTACATGTACCCTCTGCCAATTTCTCTTTAGTCGAATTATGGTAAGTAGCAACCCACAAATGATTATCCTTTAATCCTGTAAAATTAGCTTGCTCCTTGTTTATTATTGTATTGTTTGCATGGATGAAATAGTTTAATAAATCAATATCCTTATAGTCCGTAATTCCATATTCTTTGCAAATAAGTTCTAACGATGTTTCACCTCCAGATGTTGTTGGGGGATTTACCTCCAATTCATCATCCCCACAGGAACTAGCTCCCATGCTTAATGCAACCAATAGAGAGGTTGCTAATAATCTTATTGTTCTCATTGATATTTATTTTAAGTTGATTATGATATGTAATCCCAGTCCAACGTTAGCATTGTATCTAATGTCTAAGCCATTTGATGAAAACCCTTCAAATAGTTTGTCAAGTACGATTGTAGTTCCAGATTTGAACCATTTATTGACAAACATTGTAGTTCTTTCGCTATTGATAGTATTCCAATCTGGTCCATCAATAAATCTCATAAATGAATCCTCAAACCAAATGTTAAATTCATTAGTTTGGTCGTTGAAAGAAATATATGAGTTGTCAAATCCTTTACTTAATGTTATGCGTAGATGTTCTGCATCAAACCAAATGTTAGTATCATTGCCAAATAGTTTTGAAGCTCTATATGTCATAATTCTAACAACTTCTTCAGGCATTAATGGTAAAGGACATAAAGGAAATGGTCTATATTTGTCTATTTTACGATAGGTTTCTGCTTCTCGTTGGATATAGACAGCTTCCTTTGGTTCATTGTCTGGAACATATCTAAAAATTAGAATATTCTCAAGAAAGCATATTGAATTGAGTGCTTGGACTTGCCAATCTTCTAATGGAACGTTATAAACATCCATATCAACATTAGACAATATTTCATTAATATTAATGTCGTCAGTTCTAAATCCAGCTTCATTAAAAGCTAAAATCCAATCACTATTATCGTTATAGGTGGTTTTATTGGATTCTTTTATTAATAATGATAGCAGTTTGAGGATAGAGATTCTATCTTCTCTATCTAAGACTTGAAACAGTTCTCTCATTGCATATATATGTTATGCGCCTACCTGTTCCCTATGGATAAGCTGTTAAAATAAAAGAGGTGTGGGAACTATATCTGTCTTATCCTGTGATGGGGCTTCTCGCATTGCCTTGACTGTGGATAAAACAATAGCTACCCACACCAATTTTGACAATATCTAAAGCCTTATAAAATATAAGGTAGGTATATATCAAATGGTGGGGTGCTATTGCTATCATCTTCACAGTCTGTTGAAATTTTGCGAGAATTTCATCACGAAGATAATTTCAATAACACCTTTCGTTAAATATGTCCTTCCAACTCCCTATCTCATTAGTTCATTGGAATTGGTGCAAAGATAACAAAAGGTTTTAAATCAATCAGCATGGAGTGAGGATAAATAGTAATTATTGTGTTACTAAACAGGGAATTAATGGAATATTTAATCAAAGTTGCATCTGAACTCTCTAAATCCATGTGGGTATCAAATTCACTTCTCCCCATATAAGGACTAAATTCTGAACATTCTTACCCACCTTGAATTACTGTCTTTAAATCAGCATATTGTTAGTTATTCAAAAAGTGCTACCTGCAACATGATTAATAAGAGTTGAGGTAGTTCTAAATTCTGTAAACTTATGGAATTGACCTACTTCTATAAGGCTGAAATGCCAAACTACCAAGATTGGATTTAGATATATCTAAGCTCAAAATTTTATGGATTTGGGACAGAACTGTTCAGACCATTATAAAGATGAATCTTAATAATCCTGTCCCAATTATTAGAAGCTCAAACAGTCATAAGTCTGTAAGATTTCTTCCTGCCTTAATCCCAAGTATCTTTTAGTAATGGCAACAGAACTATGGTTGAACAGTTCCATCAGCTTTACTAAAGCAAGTTCAGCATTATCGCTGTTCATATTATAGACCTGTCTACCAAAAGTCTTTCTAAGAGAATGGCAGCTAAAGTTCTTAATCTTTAACCTGTACTTCTTCTTCACCTCTTTAAGAATGATATTTATTCTCTGTACTGTGAAGATAGTGCCTTTCTGACTTATAAGAATTGGCGCATTGATTCCAATAGGATTTATATGCTCGTAGCACTCTTTAATATGCTGCTGTAATTGTGGATTCAGTCTGATAGTCCTTACTTTGCCTGTCTTCTTCTCAATTACTGTAAACTCGTCAGCATTTAATATCTGCTTCCACCTTAGAGATAGAATATCAGATATTCTTAATCCTGTGAAGCATCCCAAACTAATAAGGAGTGAGATTTTATAATTCTCATCTTTGGCTAACTTCCTTATGAGGTTCATTGCATCAGACCATATAAGATAGTCTGCCGTTGTGCTTGAATATTTGAGTGACATAATGTTCTGTTTTATAATGAAATGAATAGAAGTGAATATTAATTCTGAGTTGGATTTACTAACTCATTGATTACTAAAGGAACATTCACTAATAGCAGAAGTGAATATGATAAGGACACCCAACATGAAAATTGAGTGCCCTTTACCTTATTATAGTTCTCCTTCGTCAGCGAAGCTGTAATATCCTGCATCTGTAAGTATGAGGTGGTCTGTTACTGTAATTCTCATAAGTCTTGCAGCTTCTTTGACCTGCTTAGTAATCTCCATATCCTGCCTACTTGGTTTCATGCTACCGCTTGGATGATTATGTGCAAGAATAATGGCTACTGAATTGGTAAGCAATGCAGCTTGTAGAATTACTCTGACATCAGCACAAGTTTCAGTGATTCCTCCCTCTGATATGAGCGTGTAGCCTAAAACTTGGTTGGATTGGTTTAGGAACAAGACTTTGAAATATTCCTTGTAACAGATTGTACCCTCCTTATATGTGAGGAGTAAGTATTTATAAGCGTCCTCTGAGCTGACTACCTTATGCAGTTTCTTGAATTTGGGTTTGTAGGACAGTTCCACTTCACCCACAGTATAATCTATATCCATAATGTACAATGTTTAATAGGTTAGTAGAAATAAAGAAAGGACAACTAACCTAATAGCTGCCCTTTCCTCTCTCAATCAACAATCCACTCAGCCTAAGAACCAAGCGTATTCACTATCTCCTAATTTGGCACGTTGAATGCCTTGTACAAACTCTGTACAGTTAAGATTCCTCTCCAAGAAGTTATCAATGTAACTTGACTTTACAGAACCATTGAGCAGGTTTAAGAGCTGCCAGCCTGTAATGCTGTCCCCAGTACTCTTGAAGTTTGCATCAGAAACGAATGCTCTACAAGCTGCATTAATTTGACTGTCTCCCAACAATAGACGAGGTAAGCGTTTCTGTTGGTTGGGTGTAAGAGCTTGATATAATCTCATCCTGCCTATTATCTGACAGAACTCGCTTGTGGAGATTGACATCTGCCCAAGTGTTCTTAACAGATGCAGGTCTTTGGATGGGTTGTAAGCATGGAACAGATTCAATGCTGCTGCATATAGTTCCTGTACGCTTAGGACTTCTATCTTATCCTGCAAACCGTCAGTGGTGAGCATGAGGTTACTGCAAACTCTATTTCTAAATCCTATGAAGATTTTAAATCTCTCAACAGACTTCTTACTGTACAAGTTAATCTCGTTATATGCTCTCACTCCACCAATGGATAATGCTAAACGATTACCGTATTCATCATGTACAATGGATGGAATTTCAAAGCAGAAACACATTCTCTGATAGAACAAAGTTTTCTCTTCATCAGTCAGTTCAGAAGCTTTCTTACCTAATGCACTTGGTATTCTACCATTGATAGGGTGTGAAATTCTAATCTCTGGTATATCAAACTGCTCCCCATGAAAGTAGTCCTTAGCTGCATCCACTACTGCACCTATAAAGGATTGGTGACTAATAGTTTCTTCCATTGATGCAAAACTTGGAATGATGCAGTCTTGTTGTAGATGTTGCAAGGTTACTTCTTGTGTGTTTGCTTCAATGAAATGATTTACTCTCTTGGGTGCTGTTACTTCTTCCACAATGATTGCTTCTTCTGCAAACTCACCCATGTTTAATGATTCTCTACGCTGTGCCATAGCTGGCATAATTACTAAATCTCTCATAATGAAATTGAATTAAATGGTTATTGATTGAATGGATTTAATAGGAACGAACCTAAAACACAAATGAATTTCTTCACCTGTATCTTAGGCTGTCCTATGTCTTTCCCTAAAGATTCTTTCAAAGGAAATGAGGAGCATTAGTAAATTAATGGTTGGTTGTGATAATAGTGCATCGTGCCTGCTCTTGGATTAATAAGAATGCTTATTCCTGTCAGCTATCAGACTGTATTTCTAAAGCATTCTTTTTATTTAAGAGCCATGAGGGGGTGTTTATGTGGGTAGGGGTGTCTCGTGTATAACTCTTTAAAATTGGAAATGCTGATAATGGTATGCTTATTGATGGTAGCTTAGGCTGATTCATAGGAATAGGTCTGGTAGTTCTTCCTTTTCTTTTACCTCTTGTTTCCTGCCTACCAATCCACTTGATAATGATTTCATAAGAGCGTGCATATCCTTAACTCCCTCAAAGTTATTCTCCTTGTACTTCTTATAAATCATGCACTCCCTTGAAATGGGATTTCCTCTGCTCTCGTTAAATGCTATCATGTGTTCAAAGTCAGCTTTCACTTCCTCCACATATTTATCTTTGGGTAGGTCTATAAGCAAACCTTTAGCCTTTAATATGATTGAATCTCCAACTTCATCTAACAAGTCCATATCCCTTAGTTGTTCTATGTAGTTAGAAATAGTACCATGTCCCATGTGGATTAGTTCTTTCAGTTTTCTTACAGATAAGGTAATTGTATGACTGTGTGGCTCTGCTGCACTGAATAGTTTGAGTATAAATCCTCTGAGCTTTAAATCCAGTGTACTGTTATATGAATCGTAGAACTCTCTGCTGATTCTTCTGTAATGTCCAAAGCTGACAGGGAAGAATATATAATCTGTCCAAGTCCTGTCATTCCTGCCACTGTCCTTATTCTGTATGCTGACTTCCCCAGTGGCTCTTAATTTGTCATTGAATGATTTGGAACTCTTACCACCTTTATAGTTGGCAGGTTTATCACCAACAAATGATGCAAGTTGGTCTATCGTGGTGTCAGTAGTCAATGTATATTTGTCTGCTGTCAATAGTAACACGTATGTCCTGTAAACATCAGCACAACCTAACTTCTGAATCAGATTGTTGCTCATTACTGTATATTCCTTGAATGGTAGCTTCTCGTAACTCATAAGGCAATCGCTCAATATGTTTAATTAAAATGATTTGGTTGGTCTTTAATAAGAATCTCATTTTAGAGGAACTTAATTTGTTTGACTTCCTAAGTTCGCTCAGCTTGTTATAGAAATGATTGTTATAAATCCACATATCATTGATTTTAGTCACTCCCAGCTTACAGATTACCTGTGCGGTGTCCGCAAGGACATTGCAAGGGTCTTATTGGAATGTAGTGTAGGAGTGTAGAGAGGGGGTGTTTAGACACGCAGTAAAAAGTGAATAAGCACACCTCCCAAATTTGACAATATGAATCTCTCTGTTTCAATTTTTATCTTGTCAGTAAGCCAACTTCTGTAATGCAATATAATAAGTAATAACTTTTCCATTCTTCTTTCTCCTTGTCTTTAGATAGTTATTAAGATTAGCCCACAATCCAATGTGAACCTTGTTATCTTTTACTCCCTGTTTAAGAGCCTTAACCCTTATCTGTTCATAGGTAAATTCTTCCATTTTAGATATTCTGAATAGTTTGTAGTCCGTCAATCTGTGTGGTGGGATTATCTGTTTGTGGTACTGTAAAGATAGTAATTCCATGAATGAGGGACTAATGATAAGACCACACATTTAAGAATCAGACTTTAGACTATTCAGAATGTCTAAGAACTTGGGGAGAGTAAGTCCACCTGTCACATGGACTTTGTTGTTAATTGGTTATGCGGTTTCTACAGGCTTGTTGCTATTCTCATTCATATATTGGAACCATTTCTCAAAATTCTTATAATATTGTTTGGCTTCAGCACTACCGTCTGGTTTCTGATTACTAAACCACACATCTTTGTCAATCATGGTAACTAACTGTTGGATTTGGTTAATCTCTGGTTTGTATTCATTGTAGAACAACTTAAATCCTTTAGCTAATCTTCCATTGTTATATGTGGATTCAGAGATTTTACTACTCTTGAAAGCCTTTAGAACTTTATCGCCTAACTCTTGGGTGGTTGCATTTAACTTTAAAGATTTAGGTAGTCTGTTTATGCCCATTTTAAGGTCTTTGGCGACATTGGCTTTAATTTCTGCTTGTCCTAATGTATAAAAACTATAGATTACGTCAGACTTCAATCCTGTTTCTTGAATTTGTGCTTCAATATAATCAATTCTCTCGTTTCCTGTTTGGAACTTTGATTTGCTAAAGTCTTTATAATTCCAAGGTCTGCTATTGTTGATAGAAGATGTAAATAATGCTAAACTCATATTCTCTGGCTTCTTAATGGTTTTAGTCATTTCTTCCTCATTAAAATCAAGAAAACCTTCTGCCTCCAGTATGAACATGGCTATCATTCTGTGTTGTCCATCTACAGGAGCTTTAGCTGCTGCTCTTTCAGTAGCATCTGTAACCTCTTCTGTATTCAGCATCCAGTTGTCTATTGAAAGAGGTTTGGCATTGGACTTAGGTACAATGGAAACCTTTAATAATTTCTCTCCTGTTAAATCCTCGCTGCCAACTAACTTAATCTTACCCATTGCCGCATTGAAGCCATATTTCTCAATCATAGAATAGCACTTCTTTACATTCTCTGCTACGATTTCACGATTGCTGCCATAAAAATAAATAGTCATCATATTTTCTTTGCAGTTTTTTGACTGGTGCGCTCCAGCTTTTGTTAATTTTGATATTGCAAAACTACCAGCTTCTGGGCTGATTAAAAGAGAGAAATTAATGAGTGGTTTTACTTCCCCTCTTAATTGTCAGCTCGTCCGCTATCGTTTTTGACGCTGCAAAGATGGGATATAATGGCAGGATTAAAAGAGAGAAAAAAAGTCCTGCTTTCATGTACCCTCTTAATGGCATGAAGCAGGACTGTGTTAATTATCAGAAGTTTATTAGCAATATATGCTGTTCACAGTATCAATTCTCTTGTCTTTATATTGCTTGATGTAGCCTTTTAAAACATCTTCATCTTCTGAGAATTTATTATGTTTGGATAACTTGGTGAAATAGATAAGCCTTGATATGAGCAATGTCTTACTAAGTGATATGGTGCTTCCTTTCTTTTGTCTGACATTAAACTGCTTATTATATGGAGATAGATTGAAGAAGTCGTTAAACATTTTATAAAATAGGTATATCTGAATGGATTCCTTTTCTTCTACATGGGTGCTTATGCTGACTTGTTGGCTCTGCATCCAAGGATGTTCCTCTATCTCCTTTAGGTTATTGATGATGGTAGTAGCCAAGTAGCCTATTGCATTGGCATTGTCAATTACTATCTGATGCTTGCCCTCTACTTTTACAGAGATAGTGATAGGTTTCTTAAAACTCACTCCAAATTGGTTTATCTCCTTATGGTTGTCAGCTATGGCTTTAGCGAATTTGGTGAGCTGTTCTATTCCAATGCCTGTAGCTTTCATTCCATCCAAGCACGTTCCACAAGTATAGTCAAAGATGAACAGAAGTAGAAACCAGAACTTATCTATATCAATTCCTAAACCTTTTAGTGTATTCTGTATGTCCTCGTTGGCTATATAATCTTCGTATGTGAAGTTACCATATAGCTTATTCTGATTGTATCTTCTTATGAATAAGGGTAAGGCGGTTGTGCCATAAATATATTGTTCTCCTGTTTCATGGTCTATATCATCATCTGGTACATAAAGTACTGCTACTTCCTCCATGTATTCAAGTAACTTTATGCCTTTAGGGAAATAAGTTTCTTCAAGTCTTTCAATTGGTCTCATATCTTTGCTTATATGGTTTGGAAGCAAAGATAATTAAAAAGGATGAAGTTATTCCTTTTTTAATGGTCTGAGCCTACCATCCAAACCTGCTTTATGTAGTTCTTCTAAATATCTTTCTCTATAACTAAGGTCAAGATGCAAGGCTCTTTCTTTTGCAAGGTCTGATTTAAGATATTCTTGTAAAGTCATAGTTTTTGTTTTCCTAATCATTTCTATGCTAAAGTTCTTCATATCACTGGACTTTAAAGTATTATAGTTAGCTGTTATAATTCCTTTTTCATCAATCGTCCAGTTGTCTAATAGGAGAGAAGCCATTGCAATGCTTCTGACTTTCGTAATAGCTATATAGAATTTAATTCCATTAAGGAACTGTACAATATAATATCCCTGCATGGTAGTGACAGGAATATAATTCACTCTCTCCAAATATTTATGATATAGTTCTCCTTGTTCTTCGATGCTAAGGTTTTGAAGCTTCTCTTTACCATTATTATCTTTAATCCTTTCGATGTCTGCCATCTTTTTACTCTGTGACTTTTTATATCTTATAATTTCTTTATCAATAGATTTTATCTTCTCATCTAACTGGTTCTGTTTCTCTTGGATAATGTTTAAAAGGGTAGGGTTGGTGGTTAGTAGAAACTTATTGGCATTATCTTGGCTTTCATTAGATAAGTTCTCTTTATCAAGATATAGGGCAGACAAACGTTTCTCAATTCCAGCTATTTCCTCTTGTAGCTCTGTAACTCTATTGTCTGTTTGGTTCCTAAAGAAGTTGATATATTCTGCTGTGTGCATAGATTTGAAAAGACTATATAATATTTCATTCGTAAGGTCGTAAGAAACTTCATCAATATTATATTTACAGAAGTCTGGATGAGATTTCCTATCAACACAGCTACATCTATATGTTAGTTTTGAAATTCCTGCTGCTGGCTTTTTGTCTTTTACAGTCATGGCTCTCCCACATCTACATCTGATGATTCCTTTTAATGGATTATGATTGACTTTTCCAGTTGGAGTATTTTTATAGTTGTTTTTAATCAGCTCTTGTGCTTTCATAAAATCCTCTTCACTGATAATAGGTTTTATTCTAACCTCGATGGTATAAGGTTCTTCTCTACCTAATCTCTGTGTTCTTCTTCTGATTCCTCTATAAATATCACTATGGATATAGTTGCTTAGAATGGCAACAGTGCTGTAATATCCTCTAAAAGTAATATTCCTTTCATTGAAATATCTGGCTACTGCTCCCAGTGTCTTACCAGAGTTTACTAAAGCGAAGAGTCTTTTTATATTCTCTACTTCTTCTGGTACTTCTTCTAAAATATATTTAGGACGTTTCCCATTGGGGTTAGGAACTGCTTTATATCCATAAGGTATTTTTTGGTCTACAACTGCATAAGGATAAGCTTGGAAGAGAGCTTGCTTCCCATCTTGGTTCTTCTTTTTAATATCCAATCTTTCTTGTGCTGCTGCCCATGCTTTGATAGTGAGGATAAGTATTTCTGTAATGTCTAAAAGTTTATTAGCTTCATAAATTTTACTGGGACTATCTAAGAGTATTACAGATAATCCTTTATTAATAATCTGTTGAATGTTGTAAACTGTCTCTGTTACATCTTCTTGCCTGCTCAAACGTGATAACTCAGAAATTACTATCATGTCTGCATCTTTGTAGGTTTTACTTTGTAATTCGATATAACCTTTTCTGTCTGCAACTACGCCAGATATTCCAAAGTCCTCAATAATTTCAATTAACTCATAATTGTTGTTCTCACAGAACTCCTTAATCTTTAGCTTTTGTCGAGATAAGTCTTGTTTTGTAGTAGAAACTCGTGCGTATCCTATAATTTTTGTCATAATATAATGTATTGATTATGAAGCAAATATAGGAGTAAAATTTCACTTGGGCAAGTCTATTTAGTTAAGTGAGTATTCTTGCCAGGTTCCGGCCAATCGGATAGGCTTTTTAGGCAATGGAGGCCCGTTCTCATTGATGCAACTCAAAGTGATTCAGGAAGTAATCACTTTGATTATCTTTACGGTGTTCACAACGGTTCTTTTCAAGGGGGAAACGCTGCATTGGAATCATTTTGCCGCTTTTGTATGTCTGGTACTGGCGGTATATTTTGTATTTTATAAATGATGGGTTAATCGCATTTGCACATTATTTCATATACTTCTCCATTCCTTTTGTTAAGAACGTTTGAAGCTTTCCTTCTTCATCCGTATAAATGAAACAGGCGTCGATATCCGGATGTGCATCCGCCACGCGTTCTGCTTCTTCCAGCCCCATCACCATGAATGCCGTGGCATAGGCGTCTGCACTCATGCAATCTTTGGCAATGACGGTGGCTGACAAGATGCTGTGCTGTACCGGATAGCCGGTACGCGGGTCGATGGTATGCGCATATTTCTTTCCGTCTTTATAGTAGTAGTTGCGATAATTGCCCGATGTAGCCATGCCTAAATCCGTGACTAGCAGCACTGCTTGCAGTTCCTGGTTCACTGCCAGTGAGTCGTCTATCGGCTTGTTCAAACCGATGCGCCAAGGTCCATTTTGAGGGTTTTGCCCGTGAACAACCACTTCTCCGCCTATATCGACCATAAAGTTGCGGATACCCTTCTTCTTCAGAAGTTGGGCTATGACATCTACTGCATATCCTTTTGCCACAGCGCTGCACGAGAGCATTATACGCGAGTCTGTTTTCACCACTTTCCCTTCATCGGACAATTTTACTTTTTCGTATCCTGTCATCTCCAGCAGGCTGTCTATCATGGCAGAGTCGGGGAAGTTACCCTTCTTGAACCCAAATCCCCAGGCATTGGCAAGAGGGGCAACGGTGATATCGAAGGCACCATCGGTCTCCCGGGAGATTTCCATGCTACGTCGGAAGACGTTGGTAAAGAATGTGTCGGGCACAATGTCCTCGTTGCGGTTGATGCGCGTAATGGTCGCCGTGTCATTGAAAGGGGACAAGGAACCGTCGAAACGTTTGAGTTCCGCTTCTATCTCCGCCTTCAGATTTTGGTCACATTGATAAGTCACTTTATATACCGTACCGAATATCAGTCCGTTATCCGTCTGATAAGGAGTGACTTGGTTGTGGCGGGCAAGTATCCAGATGGTTCCCAGTACCAGTAGGGCAATCCATAAAAAATTCCGTTGTACTTTCTTTTCCATATCCTATCTGAGTTTTTACTTTTTAATTAAAAGAAGAGATGCTCTACCAATATCTTGGTACCGATGATGACGAGGATAATCCCTCCCCAAAGTTCGGCGCGCAGTCTGCGGGCTATGCCACATCCGAAACGGATGCCGAACATCAGGCCGACCATCGACAAGGCGAATGATACAAAACCGATAATGCCGATGGGGGAAAGAATAGCCGAGAATTGCTTGATACCGAGGAATGCAAACGAAACACCTACCGCCAATGCATCGATGCTGGTTGCCACGGCCAGAGCGAGCACCACCTTCAGGCTGGTAGGGTCATACTCGTGCTTGCAATCTTCGTCCTTGAAGGATTCCATTATCATGCGTCCGCCCAGGAAGGCAAGGATACCGAATGCAATCCAATGGTCAATACTTTCTATCAGGTGGCTGAAAAAACTGGCGCCTATCCATCCCAGCAGAGGCATCAAAGCCTGGAAAAAGCCGAAGCTGATGGCCATCACCAGCATAGGGCGCAGCCGGGCGCGTTTCAATATAATTCCGCTGGCTATAGAAACGGCGAAACAATCCATCGCAAGTCCTACGGCCAGTAGCCAAATCTCTAACCCTGTCATAAGTCGCTTAAAGAGGTAGTTTATAAGTTATCGTATAGGTTACTCCCATCGTGTTGGAGCCATATTTCCCGAAACCGGGCACATACCACGGGTCACCGTATTCATCGGCCGAGGCAGACAATTTGAACTTGAAGCGTAGTGACCAGCCCATGTACAATGCCTTCCAGACGTGCGCCCGGATACCGACACAAAATTCCGCCCATTGCATGGAGCCTTTCATTCCTTTATGGTTATAGGGCAGGCTGCCTCCCCATATCTCGTCGTCCAGATTCGGATTGCCTACGATGCCACCGTATATCGGGTCGTCCAGTCCCAAGGCGTCTACATCGTACTTGAAGCTGCTTACACCGTAACGCAAGCCTACGAGTAGCATGTGTCCGTGCTGCTTCTTGTATAGCGTGTTATAGTCCATTCCTATGCGGAAGTAGGGGGCGTTGCTTTTGTAGTGTATGCCTTTGTCACTCCAGGTGTCCGTGGAGCCATATCCCAGTTCGGCAATAGGGAAGAAGCGGTTCTTGAGGTTTACATCCACGGCCACTTCGGAACTCAGGAAATCTCCTCCAAATACGGAACTTCCGATTCCCCACAAGTCCAAGCCGACGGACATGCCGTTGTATAACGGATAGTGCACTTCTTCTTTCGCGTCCTTCTTCTCCTTCTTGGGAGGTGCTCCCTGGGGGGGGACGGTAGGATTCCCGTTCTGCGCCCGTAGGGGGAGGAACATCAGCAGGCAGAGTGCCAGACTAATAGAATAACTTAAGATTTTCCTTTCCATAGATGCCTGCTTCATTGTCTTTGATGTATATCGAGTCCAGAGAGATGCGGGTGCACGTTACGCTTGTGATGGCCTGCTTCATCTGATAGCCGCAATCCATCGATAGGAAATAGGGGGTGTTGGTGTGGCGTATCACCATCGTGTCACTCTTGGTCCGGCTATACTTGAATATCAGCTTGGTGGAATCCTCCGTATAGCGCAGTGGCAGGGAGATGTCGTGTACCTTCTTCTGGTTGTTGATGATGATGGAGTCGGTGCCGTATGCTGTGACGGTGAGCGAGTCGAGCGTGTCGTTCTCCACGTATTGGGTTTCGGGGTCTACTCTATAAAGAATGCAATTCACCATGGGGCGTGCCGTCATGGAGCAATCTGCCTCCTCCGAGCAGGAGATAGCTATGCTTATTATCGGGCAAAGGATAGCTCCGAGTATGACAAGTCTGACTAATTTTTTCATCGTTAAATGGTTTTCTCTATTTGATATTTGTTTCGTTCCGGGGCATTACGTGAAATCAGCTCTCCGAGGAATCCTGCCACGAACAGTTGTGTGCCGATAATCATGGAGGTCAACGAGAGGTAGAAGTAGGGAGAGTCCGTCACAAGGCGGTAGGGCATGCATGGTGCATGTAGTACAACTTGCTGACACCCACTATGACCACGGCTATGAAGCCGAAGATGAACATCAGCGAACCCAGCAATCCGAAAAAGTGCATGGGCTTGATGCCGAACCGGGAAAGGAACCAAAGGGAAAGCAAGTCCAGATACCCGTTTACAAAACGGTTCAGCCCGAACTTGGTCTTTCCGTATTTGCGTGCCTGATGGTGCACCACTTTCTCGCCGATTTTCTTGAAGCCGGCGTTCTTGGCCAGGTAAGGGATGTAGCGGTGCATTTCGCCGTATACTTCTATATTCTTGACCACCTCTTTGCGATACGCCTTCAGTCCGCAATTAAAGTCGTGCAGGTTTTTGATGCCCGATACTTTGCGGGCGGTGGCATTGAACAATTTGGTGGGGAGGGTCTTCGACAACGGGTCGTAACGTTTCTGCTTCCAGCCCGATACGAGGTCATAGCCGTCTTGGGTAATCATGCGGTAGAGTTCGGGTATTTCGTCGGGACTGTCCTGCAGGTCGGCGTCCATGGTTATCACGACGTCGCCTTGTGCTTGTTCGAAACCACAGAACAATGCCGGCGACTTCCCGTAGTTGCGGCGGAACTTAATGCCCCGTACCTTGTCCGGAGCTTGTGCCTGCAATTGCTCGATAACCTGCCACGAACGGTCGGTACTTCCGTCGTTAACGAAAATCACTTCGTATGAAAAGCCGTTGGCATTCATCACCCGCTCAATCCATGCGAACAATTCGGGGAGTGATTCTTCTTCATTATATAGTGGTACGACAACTGAAATATCCATTGATGTATGATTTTTCTATTTTACAATTGAAATAACAATTCTTTTTGCTGTTCCGTCACTCTGCCGGAGCGTCGTCTTTCTTGCGTCTCATCACGAACAAGGCGGTGGGGAAAGCCAGTATCGAACCCCAAAATACATTGGACGATATCATCTGTAGCGTAATGTCGATAGGGCTGAGTAGTCGGGCTGTCTCCAAAGCTTCCTGATAGGTGGCGATGTACGAATCCATTCCCGGCATGTTGCTTTGGGCAAGCGTGTCTACCATCGTTTCGCACGTGTTTATCACATATCCGTGGTCTATGAACCTGAAGTAGATGTAGTGTGCCACGGCGGCAAGCAGCGCGGCAAACATATACATGAAAACGGTGAATATCCATGCATGCAGGAAGCTGATGCCGCCTCCGCATACCTGATTACGATACATCCGTGCATAATAATATCCCATAAAAGGTACGCATAGCGTGAGTCCCATGAAAAGGAAAAGTAAAAAAGGAACCGACAGCCCCACAGGAAAGAGTATGAACTTCAATATCCAGAAACCTCCCATATAGGTACCGAACAGCATTGCGTATCGTTGCATGTAACCTCTATTTTCTGCCATCTTTCTTAGAAATAATGTGCAAAGGTACAAATATAGTTGGATTCAAGGGCAAGCCGATGTGTAGATTTTAAATAAATTAGAGGATTCTTTGCGGGGCAAAAAGAAAAAAGCAGGTAACACTTTCGTATCATCTGCTTTTCTTTCGAGCCTCTTGTCGGATTCGAACCAACGACCCCGAGATTACAAATCACGTGCTCTGGCCAACTGAGCTAAAGAGGCGGGTGGGTAAGCTTGCTATATCGCGCCGCTACAACCAACTACCTTTGCTGCGATCAAGCCCTGGAGGATTCGAAGGGAGCTGGCCGTATAGGACTTACCCGTTTTCGTTTTGCGGTTGCAAAGGTAGGCATTATTTTGAAATCTGCAATAGCTTGCGGCGATTTTTTTATTTATT